>Ga0134104_1000034_pt1:80000-92500 | contig 187283 bp, 174 predicted proteins | sample 15_3_2metaG_FD_94455 | JGI IMG/M metagenome (GOLD analysis project Ga0134104, IMG submission 94455) | Switchgrass degrading microbial communities from high solid loading bioreactors in New Hampshire, USA - 15_59_3.3_214_A2 metaG | ecosystem: Engineered > Bioreactor >...
CTTTCTATCCACTCCTTGTGAATTAAAAAAAAGGAGATGATAAGATGGAATTTAAAATACCTAAAGAACTGAAAGGAAAGGCACTTGGTGATTGGATGTACGAACGGCTTGATGAACTTGCAGACAGGATCTGTACTGATCCAGTTAAGCTCCAAAAATTCGTAAAACGATGGAATGGAGGTTTTCACTCATATTCGCTGAACAATACTTTGTTAATATGGGTCCAGAAGCCTGAAGCTATTGACAGTCCATACATTTGTGGATATAAAGGTTGGCTGAAAAAATCACGCCATGTCAATAAAGGAGAACGTGGAATTCGGATTTTAGCTCCATATAAGAAACGAATAGAAGATGATAATGGGGAAGAAACGTTTATAGTTCGTGGGTTTTTCCCGGTATCAGTGTATCATGTATCTCAGACAAGTGGAGAACCTTTAGAAGATAATATAGGATGTTCGGATTTAATTTCTGGAGATGTAGATTTAGAAACTATCATTAAAGCTTGCCCTTTCCCAGTGAATATAATAGATGAGATGGGATTCTCTAATGGGAATACAGATGGGAAGATAATAAATATTGCGAAACGTGAAAACGAGTCCTCCATGTCTCACACCCTTTGTCATGAGTGGAGTCATGCTCTAATGCACTTTAAACCAGAGACTAAATCACTTGAACGTTCAATTAAAGAATGTGATGCGGAGGTCTGCGCACATATTGTTACAAGTTGTTTAGGCATGCAAAACCGTAAAAGCCATTTATATATAGGCAATTGGGAGGGAAATCCGGATATAATCCGTTCACGCGGAATCGTCATTCTTAAAACTGCAGAAACTATCATCCGAGCAATTTCCTCGGTATAAACTATTTTTTTGAATTATAAAAAAAGGTGATACTATGGATGATTTAAAGTTCGGATTGGGGTTCATAGCACTTATCTGCTGTGCAGGATGGACAATTGGTGGCATAAACGCATTGATACCATGCATTGCGTTCTGTGCTATACCAATTGTCTTTGAAATCAAGGGAAGAATACAGGAACCATCAATGAAGCTGGAAACCTGCAAATTATGCGGAAATACATTCCGGATCAGGGACAAGACAATGGAGTTTGAATACCGTACTGTGGGTCTATGCCCCTTGTGTTTAGATTCTATTTTCCAGTATTCAAAAACTGTCCCTGAAAAGCCAGCAAACTAAGCTGGCACTTTTATTTTGTAAGAGGTGATATAATGTTTTTCGAAGTAATTGTAGATCTATTTGCTAATGCAGTTGGAATATTTATCCTTGGTTTTTTCGGTTTCATAATTCTATTTTATGGTTTAGCTCTTTTAATTTCAGTAGGAATTGGCTTGATAATAGTTATTGCACTAAATCCAATATTGTGGGTTTTTATAATCGCATTAATAGCAGGAGGATGTTTAATATTAGCAAGATAACATTATTCTTTTTTTTAAATCAAAAAGGAGGGATTCATACTTCTTTGATTGTCTATGAGTTGATATATTGACCAGAAAAGTTAATAATGTCTTCATACAATTAATGAATACTGTCCTTTTGAATAACTGAAGAAGAAAAATTACCAGATTTCAATAAATTATGGGTGTTTAAATGGATGAGAAGAAAGATATTCCGGTTCAAGCAACTACATGTCCTAAATGTTATGCTGAAGTTAAACCTGGCCTGAAATTCTGTACTGAATGTGGAACAGAAATTAAACGCACAGTAAGTACTGATCAAGCAACTACATGTCCTAAATGTTATGCTGAAGTCGAGCCTGGCCTGAAATTCTGTACTGAATGTGGAACAGAAATTAAACGCACAGTAAGTACTGATCAAGCAACTACATGTCCTAAATGTTATGCTGAAGTACCTCCCGGAAATAGTTTTTGCACAGAATGTGGTACTTCCTTAAAAGTTAGTAATGTGTCAAATGCAGCCATTAATGAGGAACTCAACAAACGTCGCGAACAACATGGAACTGGGATTTCTAGGAATGAAGACACTATAAATTCTGTTGTTGAATCTGGAAAAGGATTATTTAAAGGGGTTGGAGGTTTTCTTAACAAAGCTGCGGAAAGTATTGATAAAAATATAGAAAAAACCCGTCAAGGACAGGATATATCCGCTAAAGAAAATAACCACAATCTCATGGAAAAAGATCAAAGTCCAGGTTATCTGGTTTGTGATAAGTGTGGTGGTTATTACGAGCTTCAGCAAGGTGAGTCTGCGGATGACTTTGCTGATGAATGTGATTGTGGTGGAGATTTGAAACATAAATTAGCTTTGGATTAAGTGGGGGATCTAACAATGGAACGTAAGAAGTTATTATTATTGAATCCTGGTGAGTATGAACATGAATTTGATCGAAAAGCCCTTAAATCATTAGAGGGAACTCCGGGTTTAGAAAAATTAGCAAGACAAATCAATAAGCACGGTATTGAAAGAGCAGAGAGATTAAAACAAACAGGAAGTCATTTAAGAGTAAATAAAGATAATTTTCCTGAAATATACGAATTATTAGAAGAAGCTTGTGAGATTCTATTTTTAAAGGATATTCCTGATTTGTATATCCTGTGGGATTATGCTGTAAATGGATTCACCACCGGTTCAGAGAAACCATTAATTGTTATTCATTCCGGTGCATTGGATTTGTTATCTAAAGATGAAATGTTATGGTTAATTGCTCACGAAGTTGGACACGTCAAGAGTGGACATATGTTGTATCATATGATGGCACAGGTTATACCAATTATCGGAGCAGTTATTGGGTCAGCAACTTTAGGAATTGGGTCATTAGTATCTACTGGTTTAGAAATTGCTCTAATATATTGGTATCGTATGTCAGAATTTACAGCGGATAGAGCCGGACTTTTAGCGTGCCAAGATATAAACGTCGCAATTAATACTCTAATGAAAATGAGTGGTGTCCCTAAAAATTACTATGAAAAAATGAAAACTGACGACTTCATTAAACAAGCTAAAGAGTTCGAAGGTTTCGATTATGACTCTGTTGATAAGGTCGCCAAAGCACTGATTATTATGGATAAAACACATCCATGGACAGTAATGAGAGCTTCTGAACTTTTAAAATGGTATGAGTCAGGAAGCTATGAGGAATTAATTGAGAAACATGGAAAAGATAGCATTGAGGAATTAGAAATATGTTGCCTAAAATGTGGTCATAAGCTCAAGGGAAATGAAGCTTTCTGTGGAGTATGTGGAGCAAAAGTATGGAAAAGATAACTCTACATACTCGAAAGCTTGGGAAATGGTTAATTGCACTTCAGGATTTTATAGAATTGTAGTAATTTCTCGATATAGGGGGACTGAGTGAATGAATAAAAATGAATATTTGGCAGAAGTTAAAGGTTTAAATCAAGAATGGCAGCAAATAATTGATGCATCAAAAAATGCGATTGAAACAGGTTCAGAAGAAACTAGTAGGATACACAAAAAGGAATACAAAACAAAACTGCAGATTATACACTCAAATTTCAGTAGTTTAATTCCGCCTAGAGGTTTTGAAACATCTCATCAATTATATTTGGAATCGATGAATTATTCAATTATGGGAGAAAAAAGTAAAGCTGCAGATGCATATCATCGGGCTCATAATGAGACTATGAAAACAGCAGGACAAAAATAGTCACTTTGGGGATATAATTAAAGAAGAAAAATTATTTAATCTTTTTTTACAAACCCCATGCTACAGCAACACCAACCTCGTTCTCATTAAATATCCCCAGCTATGACTCAATCTATCCATTTATTAATACATTTATAGATTTTTGTACGAGCATCTACGGATTTATAAAGTTTTATGGGCATATCAAACGCATATAACAGATTTTTGATTTTGTGGACGAGATGGAAGGGCTTTTTTCAATTGCTTTTGTTCTGAAAAATTATATTGGAATGAATGTAATATATTAATAGGTGAACCAACACCCTGAATTTGCACTTCCACCTCGTCCAATAAGGTCACTAGTTTTCTATGTTTTCATTTGAATGTACCTAAATCCATGAACCTTTTCATCATCTATTCGTTTTTGTGCCTCTTTAGCACCCATTGTTCTAACTGCGTCATAGAAATCACTTTCGTTTCCAGGTTCTTCAAGGCCATAGTGGTTTATTGATTCTTTTATTTCCTCTAGAACTTCATTTCTACTCACGAAAGTATCTGCACTACTTGTGTACTTAAATATCTTTTCCGCACAGTATAATGCAGGATTAGACTTCTCTAAGAATTTTTGGCGTGTTTCATAAGTTTTATCTTCAGGCCATCCAATATCTTGGATTTTTTTGTAAGCCTGTATCGATTGGTATATGAACCATTCCAACCCTTCATGGTCGTTTAGGAGTTTTTCTTTAAGTTTAGGGTCTCGACTTTCTCCCTCAAAAACCTTATAAAGTCTTATGAGAATTATTCTACGCCAAAAAGCATAGCTATCATCTTTAACCTTCGGTAACCTGTTTCCAGAGCCTATTATTTTACATTCTAGTTTAGTTGTGATTGGTTCCTTGAATTTACGGTTTATTGTTACGCTGTCTTCTCCAGTTATGGCTTTTATTTGTCCTGTTTCATCAATAGATTCTAATGGTAAGTCAGATAGGATGTTTACTCTTTTACCCACTAGTGGTGACATGCCAAATTCTTTACTGAAGTCTTGTAATGGAACAGCAGCATAACTATTAGTAAATATGGCTGCAATTAGCTCCATTAGTAATGACTTTCCATTGGCACCATCACCAATTATTAAAGCTAACTTATTGTGTGGATTTCCTTTTACAAAGAGATAACCAACAACCTCTAAAAATCTTTGATACTCACTACCCAAAATTTCCATAAGTTTTTCTATAAAAAACTCAGAATGTGCATCAGGATTCCAATCATATGGAACCTTGAATTTCGTGAAAATCTCAGGACTAAAAGCTCTTGGTTCAAGAGAGCCAATATTCATTAAACAGTTTTTGAATGCAATGAAATCCTTAGATTCTTCCAGAATATCATACGGAAGCCCCATAATCTTCTTAACTTCATCTTCAAAAAAGTCCCTTTTCGTATTAGTCTTTAAAAACTTGGAAAAAGTTCTGATATCGTATTCTCGGTAAAATCCTTCCTTAGGCTGGTAAATACAAATATCTCGAGTTTCATTATCGATTATTACATTGAATCGACCATTGATGTATTTATGCACTGACAATAAGGCTCTTTCTTTTTTACTACGCTCTAACATATCTGAAAAATGGAATATTGAATCCTGATGGTTTTTAATCCATAATCCAGCTTCTTCCAGAAACGAGGATACTTCATCCTTACTTGCAAAATTTCCAGCAAGTTTTATGAGTTTATTTTCCAATGTTGTATTAGTAGTAGCTAATGATTTCTTGCTATTGGCCTCTCTTGTAGAAGAAGAACCATTTTCTCCTTCAATTAACCAATAGGAGATATATGCCCCATCTCTAAATGTATGTACCAAAGAAATATCTGACTCATCATCATACTTAAAAAATAGTTTGACACTATTATTGGATGAATCTACTTGCTTATCTCTAAAGATAATTTCTTTCACTTTATGTTTTGCGAATACTCCGCAATTTTCTTTACTTTTTATCATTATTCTTCACCTATCCTATTATTTACATGTTTGTACCTCCGATATCCTCCAGACATTTATTAGGCACTTAACGTGATTTAAAACGGTCTTTAAGTTTTATTGGCATGTATTTTTGAATAACTGCATCCCTATAATTGTTGATTAGTATATCTATTGCTTCACGAATCAACTGAGATACATTAGTATAGCCCCCATTGTCTAATACGGTATCATTGATTTCCTGTAGCTTAGCGCTCTGTTCCATGCTTAAATGGATTAGTTTAGCTTTTTTCTCAATTGCACTCATTTTTTTCACCACCTTTATACTGGATATATCTAAAATTTATTCGGGTTGTATTAAAGATACCTATTAGTAAAACCAACCCTTAGCCATTATATCAAATTTAACCCATATATATCTTTTTAATTAGCAAAAATAGTAATAATTTAGGTTTAAATTAATCTAAGCCAAATATGGGCCATCGGTAACCATTTTTTAGCGTTCCTTTATAAAGTACCCATGAAGCGGTTAATTTTGCATTTATATAGTTTATAAAGAAAGGCTTTGATCGGTTAATTTTGCCTAAGTATTACTCAAAAAAATAAACGAAATCATTTAAAAATATTCATTGCTGAATAAGACTCCACCATACACGACTAATTCTATTCCCAACCCCCATATCCTACAATAAGTCAATAAATGAATGAATAAATAAATTTGTTGCTATATTTATGAGTAAATTACTAAATTTAATGCAATACTAACCCAAAAAAGTGCAACTTGCCCTATATGTGAGAGGTAATCTACTCAAACTTAAGACATCTTTTTAAACGTATTTTTAAATCAAAACATGAATTCATTTATACATATAATTATGAATGTGATGCCCTATTGGTAGAACTGTATTTTATGCAAGTAAAATAGGATGTGACTAAAAAAAGAAGAGTGGTTAAATGAAATAATCCTCTAGAGTTCCTTCTATTTGCCCACGTGTTTTCTTCTCATACTCAAGGATATCCACAGTATCGGCACCTTTTTCACTTAGCTCATAGAATGTGTTTTCACCAAGCAATACATAAGTCCATTGGGAGTAGAGTCTATCTTCTGGTTTCAGTTGGTTAATTTTATCTATCCAGTCAATAGTAGCTCTTCTCTTTTGTTGGACATTAGGGTTATTGACATCTTTTTGAGCTTTCGTTTCAACCAAATACACTTTATTGGATGTTCGCACTAAGAAGTCAGGATAGTAATGAGATAAAAGGCCATCTTCCCGGATGTAGGTTATGTGAGCAAAGTCATGATAGATTTCATTGATTTTGAGGAAGGAATGAACTTCTGAATCTTTATCAACAAATTCTATGAATGCTTTTTCGAATCCTCCCTTATTGGATGGATAAGCTAATTTCTCATATATTGCCTTGGAAATGTCCAGGCAGAAGTTCTCCCGCATTTTTATTTCCGCAACATCTGAAAATGGTTTTTTGATCACTTCTGCTTCTGTGACATCCACATTGTTTTGCATCTCATAGATTGCTTTACTGACATTTTTAATAATATGTGATAGGATCTTGGACTCAGATAAAAAGAGGATTCTCCAATTATCCTCAACCATAGGATTAAACTCTTGGTCAAATAGCCTATGCCGTATATAATCATCAGTAAGTTTAGCTATTTCAGCAGTATTAACCTGTAACCTAGGGAAAGATTTTTTTCTCTTACGACCCATAGGTATCAGCATGGAAGTTACACCCCTTACCAGTTTTGCCAAGAACTCATTGTAACTATTGGCATTAAATATATCGGCAGTTACAGAATACTCGCCAAATCTAGTCCTAACGGTAACCTCCTCTGAATAAAAAACATCCCCTTCTTTTGGGATTAATTTTTCAAGGTCTTCTAACGCAACCGGGAATGGTTCCATGTTATCAAAAGATAGTTCGGTAGGTGCAAGGTTTTCTTCACTTTCTCGGATGATCAAAGGCCAATAAAAATCATATTTCTCATAACCTTCCCTCAATCCAACATTAATAATGTCACCTAAGATGTTCTCCCTTTCAGTTGGCGGTTTTTCAGCAGTACCCACTGTACCTTCATCAATTAACTTCTCATAAAATTCTATGAAAGCCGGATGCTCCACAATACTCAAAATATCCAGATAATTTATGGGTTCTTCCTTTTTATCTAACAATCTAATTCTATTTTCAGCTTTAACTTCTTCAAAAATAGGTTCTCTCCACATTAACCTTAAACCACGACCTATAGTTTGTTCCAAGAGTATAAATGAAGTAGTAGATCTTAAGGGTACAATAACACAGATATTATTAACATCAAAACCTTCCCTTAACATAAGAACAGACACAATGACTCTTGGACTCTTAAGTTTGTCAATATTAAACAAACGCTGCTTGGTCTCATCCCATTCTTTCTGTGGTATATTCCCTTTACGGTCTGAATGTATCTCCATCACATCATCTTCAGATAAACCCTCAGATTTAATCAAGAAATCTGTTACAAAGGGAGCAACCTTAGTATCCTCACAAATAACCATCATTTTCGGATGTTTAGTAGAAACACCCCCTTCATCTGAAGTCAGATCTACAAATTCTTTCTCAAGGATATTTAACTTTTGCAATCCAGCTCTAAGCATGATTTTCTGCCCATCAGACAAAGCCACAACATCTTTACCTTCCCGCACTGCTTTAAAATCAAGCTGCATCGTTGCAACTTCTTTCCTTCTATCCAAAGCTATAGTCTTAACCAACCCATGCCTAATAGATGTTCGAAGGTCAAAATTAACAACAATATGAGGGAAGAAATGCCTAGTACGCTTTTGACCACTACCAGTTACACTATAAGGTGTTGCAGAAAAGTCTATTTGAATAAAATTTTCTTTTTTGGGCTCAGAGATCTGTAAGAGACTCTTTTGCCATTGCACTTCAAATATTTCTCCACCACGTTTCACTTCGTGTATATGGTGAGCTTCATCATTAAATACAACTAAATCTGGCAAATTAGCAAGATACTCTATTTCCCTTCCCCTAAGATACTGACTGTCTAAAGAATCTAAAGCATTACCTGCTGTTTTTCCAGGAGTAATTGGAAGAACATCTTTAATGACTGCTGCGGGATCCTCTATAGGTGATTTATCACGCGGTTTTTCTTCTTCTCCGGCCAATAAATGCCAATTAGTGATAGCAATAAGACCTTCACCAGTTACTTTAGTTCCAATTTCCTCTTTACGGGCAACATTAGACTGTATAAAACCAAAAATAATATCCTTGTATGCTGTAGGTACAAATAACTTCTCAAAAGTCTTAAAATCTGATTTATCAAAATCTCTAGTTCCATCCACTTGCTCTTTACCTAAAAACGCATCTAAAAGTCTTTCATAAACAATTAATCCCGGTGCAACAAGTAAAAAATTCTTAGAATATCGTCCAGAAGGTTCAATTTCATTCTTAGCATTTAAAAACTGCCAAATAAGCAATGCATGTAGAACCCATGTTTTTCCAGTACCAGTAGCCATTTTAATAGCATATTTAGGATGTTTGTATTTCTCTTTCTCCAGATCCAGAAGATCCATCTCACTCAGTAACTCAGGACTAGTAGATTGATACATGTCCATTACACTACTAACACCCATTACCTCATGGAGATAAATAGTGTTTAAAATAGCTTGTCTTTGACCTTCATGGAAATTGAAATTACGAGTATCACAAAACGCATCACTAAACCAGAACTTCAACAAGTCTTTTGTTATGGGAGTTACATTTTCAATAAATGACCCATCTCTCCAGGCTCGGTTCACATTATTCGTTAACTCCTTGGCGAATAGTAAAGGAATATCTCTTGTCCCTTGGTGCGTCATCCTAGACATGTTATTCCACCTCTACAACTGTTGCACTCTCAAAACCAAACACATCAACAGCCTTAACACATATTTTTCTCTTCCTATTCTCCTTAGGAATGATTAATTCTGCTTTGCGTATCACTCTGAATGGATCGTTATCATTAGCAACATTCTGGCGGTAATCCTGCCACTTACTACGGAAAACTTCACCATCATAATCTGGGTCAATACTCCAATATTCAATAAGAGCCAGAGGGTCCTCAGCAATAACTTTTTCTAATTTCTTTTTATTCTTATCATCAAGAGGTAATGCTTCCGGAGAAAGCAATATATAATTATCCAACTCCACAGTTATTTTATCATTATTTGAATCATATTGTGATTTTTGAACTGGTTTAACGGAGAGATACTGGAGGGAAGAAAATCTTACTTTGCCTGACTGAATTAATTTCCTATACTTCGCTTTAGTCTTTAGCATGTCTAATAAATCAGCAGGAATTACAAGAACCTCAAGATTCTTGTCATCTAAGCTACTTATGATCTCTCCAATATTTGATACAAAGTTCCATCCCAAGACAACTACCTTTTTCCATCCACCCGCAAATGAATTTCTAAACTCTTGAGCACGCCTTAAAGTGTTGTAACCAGTCATTTTCGAAGGAGAATCAACAACAACAAGAGTTCTGGATTGTTTAATATAACCTGCATGTGCCTTCCCCTCTCCAGCTGGGAAAGGAGTAGCCCCATAAAGGTTTAATATAACATGAGCTAAATCCCTAATAGTCCTAAATTCAGACTTTTCATATTGTTCTTTCTGATAATCGCCTATTGACTGAAATAAAAAAGGTTCAGAATCCTGATCTATCATGCGCTTGCGCATAACCATGCATGCAGGCCTACCAAGATCTGACATGATCCATTTACGGCCTAGTTTTTCAGCCACCGCTCCAGTAGTACCTGAACCTGCAAAAAAATCTGCCACAATACCATCTTTAGGGCAGGATGAGTCAATGATTCTTTTTAGTAGTTCCATTGGTTTCTGAGTTTGAAAATCTAATCTTTCTTGAGCTTGTGAATTTATTATAGGTATTTCCCAAACATTATCTATCAGATCTCCCTGCATTTCATCAAGGAATTGTTTTCTACGGTATTTGCCAGTTTTCGTTTTAAAAATGTATCCTGCAGTGTTTAGTTCTTCAAATTTTTCCTCAGTAATTTTTCCCACATTTTGATCCACCCACAACCTACCATCAGGATCTTTTCGGGCCCTTTTTACCAAATAATCTTTTATTTCCCCATATTGAGGTTTAAAATAAAAATATCTCACATTCTTTGCATAAACATAAATATTATCATGTTTACGTGGAAATGTGGACTTAATTGGGGAAGGTCCACCGTAGTACCAAATAATTTCATTAATAAAATTAGATCTGCCAAAAATCTCATCCATAATTACTTTTAGATAATGACCCACATGCCAATCAGTATGAACATAAATTGAACCTGTTTCAGCAAGAAGTTCACGCATTAAGATTAATCTAGGAACCATCATAAGGAGATAGCTTGCTGTTCCATCCTTCCATGTATCAGAATATGCAAATTGTTCGATAACTGTAGGCCTCTGTTCAATATTTAGGTTTGGTAATTTTACTTTAGTTCTGTAATCAGCTTTAGAGTCGTAAGGCGGATCTATATATATTAAATCTATTTTCCCACGCATTGATGGAGTGGTATTATCGCCAGAGAGTAGTGCTTGCATTGCTAGAAGATTGTCTCCATATATCAATCTATTAAACCATTCATTAGTTCCTAATTCTTTTATTCGGCCTTTAAATAAGCCAGAACTATCTTTGGAAGGTAAAACTAGTTCATTTGTCTGTAAAGTGATTCTATTCTTTTTTGAAAGTCCGTCTAAAATTCGTTGAGCTTCTCGTTTTCCCTGCTTTATGATTTTTGGCAAAGCTTCTACAAGTGAATCAGACATTTAAAATCACCATCTCCCCATATAATTCTAAACACTTAATTTTGTTATAGTATCATATCTATTATTAAAATTATGTACCAGTTAAGGGGGATTATTACATGGCAAAAATTAAAAAGTGTCTTAATGAATGGAATGCTACAGTTGAAGCATTAGGTCAAGCCAAACAGTCCATTCTGATAAGAAAGTATAGAACTAGCCTCCAAGAGTTCATTTTATACCCTACAATTAGTTATGCGTTAAAAGAGGGTTATTTAGGTAGTTTCAAAAAGGAATATCAATCTTTTGTTGAAGAAAACGCTTCACCGGTTACTGATAATAATAGAATGGAAATAAAATATTACGCCAAACTTGAAGCTATTATAGAGAAACCTCTTACTAGGATTGGAGGCTTATCTAAGTATCATATTTGGACTAACGACCACGTGAAATCCTATCTTCAAACTAATAAAGGTTTTGTGTGGATTTTGAGGGTTTATAAATTGAAGGAATCAATTATGGCCGAACGTACGAGGGGTTTAAGGTATGCTAATCTGTTAGAGGAAGTATCTCTTGAAGGTATAAAACCTGTATTAAGTGATTCTGAGTTTGATGCAATAGTACAAGAGATTTAAAACTAAATACTGGAATAGATTTTCATGAAAGATGCTTATATAAACATTGTTGCTGGGTTTCTAACATTATTTGCTGCAATAATTGGCGTTTTCGCTGCACTTATTAACGTTGGCATATTGAAACCAGAAATAACTTTTAATACCAATTGGATTTATATTGCTAGCTTTTTCATTTTTGTTTTGGCAATTTATTTATTCAGAAAACGAAAAGCCACAGGATCAGGATTTTATCCTATAGCAATGGCAGGCCCAATTGAAAAATATTATTTCAAGGAAATGCCATTAGAAAAGGGTGTTTATTGGAACGCTTACACCGAAGATTATCCTGTCGAAAAAAAATTTAAGAATAAACTTAGAGTCAATATCGATGGTAATCCACATTGTCCGGAATGTAAAACTGAATTTAATGTTTCTAAAGGATTATTTGGTTATACTTGGAAATGTCCGATGTGTGGTA
>Ga0134104_1000034_pt1:132500-140000 | contig 187283 bp, 174 predicted proteins | sample 15_3_2metaG_FD_94455 | JGI IMG/M metagenome (GOLD analysis project Ga0134104, IMG submission 94455) | Switchgrass degrading microbial communities from high solid loading bioreactors in New Hampshire, USA - 15_59_3.3_214_A2 metaG | ecosystem: Engineered > Bioreactor >...
CCTTAAGTATGATCTGAGCCCCTGGTTTGGTGTTATCCACTAGGGAAACATTGTTAAAATCGTAGGGTAATGGATTTAAAGTAAGATTTTTCCCTTCAACTTCACCTAGGGGGTTGAGGACATCTTTCTCTGTTAACTTCACCCTCAAAATAAGTTCCTCCCAAAATTACTGAAATAGGAAATAAGGCATTCCTCTACATAATGAGGTTAAGCCTCTTTCCTAAACCTTTTTATAACAAAATCTTTATCCAGTGACAGAACAAAGGAAGCAGCCCTTGGGCCCTGTTTTTTACCAATAATGATTTTGTAAATGGCTTGGAATGCTTTCGGTGGTTTTAATCCCAGTTCATTCAGTAAATTGTACATCTCATCGTGGAATTCCTGGGAAGAAGTGTAATCTTTTTTCTCCAGGAGGTCTGCCACTTGCAGCAAGAATGCCTCTTGTGTTTCGTTTAACTGAACATCAGGCATCGTTTCCTGTACACTGAATTTAACAAATTCTGGAGCATACTTCTCCAGCCAGTTCTGTACATTTTCTAGACGTGATCCCAACTGGGCTTGGGCTTCAGGATCTAGGTCAGCATATTCCTTCCCCTCCAGGTCTGCACTTAGCTGGGAGTTTCGTTTAAGTATGCCGAAGATCTTTTCCGGGTCATCAGTTATCTGGCGGGCTACGGTGAGGAAACGGTAGGATGTCTGGAAGGGCATGTATTCTGCCTGGTTGATCTGTGATACTTGGTAGATTTTCTTGAGTTTTTCACTTTCCTTCTCAGAGGCTGCTTCTTCCACATCGTAGAAGATCCTCTCTACTCGGTCGTACTGGTCAATAAAGTCTAAGAATGGCATTCCTGGATCGAAATCCTTATGTTTTAATGGTTTACTACGGAATAAGAAGTAATTCAAGGTTTCTGGAGCCCCTATTTCCAACCACTGTCCGGGGGTGAAGAAAACACCCTTAGATTTACTCATGGCATCACCTTTGAGGGTTATCCATTCATATGGGACAGGGTAAGGTGCTTGGTAGTCGAATATCTCCTGCGATATGACTTTACTCACATCGTAGGATCCTCCACTAGCAGCGTGATCCTTTCCAAAGGGTTCGCAGGTCACACCGAAGATCTTCCAGCGGGCTGCCCATTCCACACGCCAAGTGAGTTTTCCGTTTCCGGATTTAATGTCCATTTCACCTTCATGGCCGCACTGGCACCGGTAGTAAATGGTCTCTCCCTGATAATCATAGGCAGTGGTGGTGTTTACTCGTCCACATTCACTGCAGATGGGGTTGTAAGGTAACCAGTCATCAGCCAGGGGATGTTCACGGTACTGGTTGAATATTTCCCGGATCCTGGGTGCTCTTTCCAGTGATTTTTTAATATAATCGTTGTAAATTCCGTCCTGGTACATTTTAAACCCGGAATAGGTTTCAAGTTCTATCCCAAATACAGGTAAAGTTTCCAAGAATGGTTTTTCAAAGTGTTCTACGAAGTTCTGGCAGCAACCCTCAGGACAAGGAATTTGGGAGTAGGGAACACCTAGATATTTCTCGTATGATTCTGGAAGGGGGTAGGGTACTTTCCTCAGGGGGTCGTGGTCATCGGCGATCCAGATGGTCTGGGAATCTTCCCCTAGTTTCTGGAGGGCTTTACCAATGGCATTGGCTATGAAAACGTCACAGGAATTTCCAATATGTATAGAACCAGAAATTGAGGTTCCACTGGCAACAACGTGTTTTTCAACGTCCCAGTTACTTAGATCAGATGCAATTCGTTCAATCCAGTGTTTCAAATTAATTCACCTTCTTACAAAAATAAAAAATCTATGATTTTAAAAAATAAGAAAATGGGGGGATGAATTTATTCAAATACTTCAGTAGGGGCTTCATCCAGCCATTCATTCACTATTTTTATGGCACAGTAACTTCCGCACATGGTACAGGTATCAGGGTCTTCTGGTGGCCTAGCATCCCTTATTGCCCTAGCATCAGAAGGACAGATAGCTGCATTGTACTGAGCTTCCCAGTTGAGTTTTTTACGGGCGTTGGCCATTTCCAGGTCTTTTTCACCGTTGTGTATTCCTTTGGCCATGTCACCAACATAGGCTCCTATACGGCTAGCTATGACTCCCATTTTCACGTCTTCTGGTCCAGGGAGTGCCAGGTGCTCAGCTGGGGTAACGTAACAGATGAAATCTGCTCCAGCAGCTGCAGACTGTGAGGCACCTATGGAGGACACTATATGATCGTAAGCCGGTGCTATATCTGTCACGATTGGTCCTAACATGTAGAAAGGAGCTCCGCGGCACAGTTTTTTCTGTATGGTTACGTTGGCTTGGATTTCGTTTAGTGGTATGTGACCTGGTCCTTCTACAATGGTCTGCACACCCACTTCCCGGGCACGGTCGATTAATTCACCTAGAATGATGAGTTCCTGGATTCCAGCTCGGTCTGTGGAGTCAGCAATTGCTCCGGCTCGCATGGCGTTGGCCATGGACATCACAAAGTCGTGTTCCTTGGCAATCTCCAGGATGTAATCGAAGTTCTTGTATAGTGGGTTTTCCATTTCATTTTCCACCATCCAGGCAGATACTAGTGCTCCACCACGGCTCACCAGTCCACCTTCACGTCCCTGTCTCTTCAGACGTTTTAGGGTTTCCATGTTCACACTGCAATGGATGGCCATGAAGTCAATACCATCTTTGGCCTGTTTTTCTATGGCCTTGAACATGATATCTTCGTCCATGTAGATGGCGGCACCCTTTTCCCGGATAGTTTCAAAGGCAGCCTGGTAGACTGGCACACTTCCTACTGGTATGTCAGATATTTTTAGGATTCTTCTTCGGATTTCATCCAAATCTCCGCCCACTGAAAGTTCCATTAAAGTGTCAGCCTTATGTTCTATGGCTATTTTGGCCTTTTCTTCTTCCATATCAAAGTCACAGATGTCCGTGGAAGTTCCAATGGTGGCGTTGACTTTGGTTCGGAGTCCAGCTCCAATACCAACAGCTTTCACTTCCCTGTTGTTGTTACTGGGAATGGCAATGGTACCATTAGCCACAGATTTTCTGATAAATTCAACGTCAACATTTTCATTTTCTGCGACGGTTTTCATTTCTTCGGTTATAATCCCTTTTTTTGCGTCGTCCATTTGTGTCATAGAATCACCATGTTAGATTCAAAACTGTAAAGGTGTATTAGCTATGGTTTTCGTGAATAGTAAGAATACCCTAGCAACTTCTTATACTAAATATTAAATTGATTTTTATATTACCCCTAAAAAAAGATATGGTTTTCCAGCCCCTACCTAAATGGTCAGCTGGGAGTAGGGAGGATCGAGCTTGATACTGCACCGATGAAACTCGTGAAGTAGACACACGATCCAGCCACATATCACTGAATTTAAGTTAATGTCCCCTTTATTCAACTGGTTGTTATTTGAAATAGCTTTCCATTCTTTTTTCCGCCATTTCCAGGTTTGGAACATTGGTCTGACATCCTTCTGCTTCCACTATGAATGAGGATACAGCAGAGGCTAATTTTCCACAGTATTCCAGGGATTCACCCTCAAGGAATGATTTAAGGAATCCGGCTCGGTAAGAGTCCCCTGCACCAGTCGGGTCAGCTGGTTCTCGTTCCACGGCATCAATGACAATCTTTTCAGTAGAATGGATGATACTACCCTGTCTGCCCCTGGTTTCCACCACCAGTGATGGGCCGTAATCCCGTAACTCGTCAATTCCCATATTAACGCTTTCCAGAATACGCTTAATTTCATGATGATTTCCAAATAGGATATCACAAATTTGAAGCATATCCAACAGATTTTCAGGGGAGTACATGTGCAAGTCCTGTCCCGGGTCAAATGATATGAGTTTTTCGTTTTCACGAGCGAATTTACCACAGTTACAGTTAAAGGATGGGTCTCCTGTGGCTAAATGCACGGCCTGAGCATTGAGGATTCCTTCTTTAGGGATTGGAGATTCTTTGAACCTGGTAGCAGCTCCCCAGTAGAAATAAAATATCTGGTCATCATTTTCATCAGTTAAAACAAATGCAGTAGGAGTTTTATCCTCCTCCACAACTATCATATTATCAATGTTGATTTTGAGGCTTTCCAACTGTTTTTGGTAGGCTGATCCTAAAAAATCTCCTCCAACTGCAGATATGAGGGATGATTTAAGACCTAACGATGATGCCACCACAGCCACATTGGCGGCAGCTCCTCCGTGGAAGGTACGCATCTGGTTAATGGTAGTGGCCGTGTTAGGTACTGGAAATTCATTAACCTGAATTATGTAATCAAATGCAGTGTGTCCAATAGCCAGTAATTCGCTTTTCCCTGTCAATCAATCACCGACCTTATTTCTATTTTAGACTTATTTAAAATTAACTAAGTTATTCTTAGCGTAATTACTATGGGTAATTTAGCAATAGGCCGAATACTCATGCTTTCTCTCTAACAATCCTCTATTTAAGATGTATTCCTGAATAAGATTAATTATTATTTAATATTTATAAAATATTACTATTTAATCAATTCTCTTAAAACCCCACTCTTGAATGACTTTTTGTCCCCTTCCTTGAATGAAATTGGAAAAGTTTTTTATTTCCTTTTCCTGATTGTAGAGTACCATTCCTATTACATGGCTGGTATCCTGGGCTAATATGTCACTAACAGCAAAGGAGTTGGCAAAGGAGGACATATAACTCCGATTCTGGAAGCTTAGGAGATTTTCATTTTTCACAGATTTAAGAGCGTTATGTGGTGCACTGCACACTTCTGTAATTTCATAGTCAACACGCAACTGATCCAGGGTGTTCCATGCCAGACGCTGGGCAGAATGGATGATTTCCACAAATTCCCTGTTGTTGAGCTCATCCACACTATTAAAGTGTTCATCATTAGATATCAAAACCAGATCATCCCTGGCTATGGGTATTAAGTCTAATTCGTGTATGAAAGCATGCACAGGGTCATCTAAAACCAGTATATCAACTAGGTTCATTTCAGCCATTTTAATGGCATTAAGATCATTGGTGGTATGGATCTCTGCTTCTAGACCGTAACTACGCAATAATCGGTCCATTAAACCAGTGGCCACTGGTCCCCCACAGATCAAGGGCATTTCTCTTTCATTTAAACGTTTCAGATAACGCTGGTATTCTTTCAGGATCATCATACCGTGGGGAGTAAGACCAGATCCTGCTCCAGTTGTTTCAACCAGTTTAAATCCCAGTTTATCTTCAGCATTCTTAATGCGGCGATTTAAAACTGTGTGTGATATTCCCAGTTTCTTCGCAGCTTCTCTCTGGGACCAGGTGGTGGTGATCTTTTCTAAAGCTTCAAAAAGCCGGTAATTAAATGTTTCACCCTCTATTTTTAGGTTTAAACTGGGATGAAACTTCATATTATCTCCTTAGCTTTAAATACATGGTTAATTCCTTTACAGTAGTGTCCTTATTTATATGAATGGTATGAGATATGACTTATATATATCAGACTGTACAAAAAATCATATAAATTTAGAATTACAAATTTAATAATGGTGCTAATATTGAAAGAATTGATTCTTAAAGATGCTACACAAGAAATAGTGGATAATGTGCTCTCTGTCACTGAAGGACTTGATCCTAAGAAAATAGAAAAGATGAGTGAGCTATTACAAACTTCTAAAAATGTTTTTGTAATGGGATTGGGACGTTCTGGGCTAGTGGCCCGTGCTTTTGCCATGCGCCTCATGCATCTGGGAATTAGTGTTTATGTAGTGGGAGAAACAACTACTCCTGCTTTAAGCAGTGAAGATTGTCTTTTGGCTATTTCTGGTTCAGGTGAAACCTTCAGCATTATCAGTGCAGCGAACATTGCCCATAAAAGGGGAACTAAAATTATTGCGGTTACCTCCTATGTAGATTCTACACTGGGAGAAATGGCGGATCTGGTAGTCCATATAAAGGGAAGAACTAAAATTGATTCTGAAAAGAACTACATAACCCGGCAGATGAATGGTAAACACCAATCATTATCTCCTATGGGAACTCTCTTTGAGATAACCACTCTGATATTCCTGGACAGCCTCATAGCTCAGTTAATGGTAGAGATGGAAATAACTGAAGAAGATATGAAGGCCAGGCACACGGTTATTGAATAAAAAGAAATTTGTTTAACCTTTAATATCATTTTTAAAGGTTTGTTAATTTTTTATTTTTATCTTTTAAGACCAGCATATTTTTTTTAATTCTAAGCCTAGTTAATGTTTTTTTTTTTGTTAGAGCATAATACGCTGGGGGTGGGTGTAAATATTGAATCTACCATTTCTTAAGAAACCAATCAGAGTTATTCCTGCGTTTTCACCTATCTTCAAACCTTCTATGGTAGGAGCAGCTTTGGTTACCATGATGGGTATGCCTACGTTGGCCAGTTTAACTACTCGATCTGGGGGTATCCGACCACTGCACACAATGAAACTCTGTGAAAAGTCAATTCCCTCTTTTAAACCCGCTCCAATTACTTTATCAACCGCCACATGGCGGCTAACATCTTCTCGAACAATGAATTTACCTTCCCCTACCAGAGCAGCCACATGTGTTCCTCCGGTCTGGGACCATACTTCAGCTTTCTTAATCAGAAGGTCAAAGGAATCCATTACAAGGCTTTTCTCCACTTTAAAATCAGAATCTACCTTAACCAGTTCATGGTCTTGGTGAACCCATCCATCATAACAAGCCAGATTATCCTTTTCAACTGGCTGATCTGAGCTTAACTCCACTTCAATATTCAAATCTTTTACTGTGATTTTTTTGACATCTTCCTTGCTTTCAATATATCTTTCATCCAGCAGGTAGCCCATGACGAAGTCTTCCAGATCACTGGGACTTAAGTAAAATTCTCCCAGTTTAAAGCCATTTACAAATAGTTTCATCTTGGTATCAAGGGCTACCACATCTTCGGTGTGCTGAACATCATGGTTAACCTTGACTATCTTGACTTTTTTGAACATTTTATCCATATAGTACCTCAATTGATAAAAAATAGTAAATAAGTGGGAATTAACTTCCCTAAAAATCTATTCTCTTGAATGGTTACTAAATACAGTATTATGGAGTTTATTCATCTACTATTATGTCATCAATCCAGGATATGGCTGCGGCCACATTAGGAAATCCTATAACACTGGTTAATAGGAGAACACTATGGTAGATTTCGTCTGGTGATGCACCAGCTTCCAAAGCTCTTCGGGTGTGGCTGTGAACTCCTCCTTCTGATCTTATGGCTGCTGCGCCACCTAACTGGATTAAATGTGCTGTTTTATCATCAATAGGGCCTGATTCCTTTATAACTTTGCCCAGTTCACTTAAAGCCTGGCCATATTCTTCATAACGACTTCTAATACTTTTATAATGTTTTGGAAGTTTTTTATCCATATTGTTCACCCTCTTCTACATATTTAGTAAATTTACACTAATTCTAATTTATGTAACTTAATATATGTTGAAATTGTAATATT
>Ga0134104_1000038_pt1 | contig 181900 bp, 157 predicted proteins | sample 15_3_2metaG_FD_94455 | JGI IMG/M metagenome (GOLD analysis project Ga0134104, IMG submission 94455) | Switchgrass degrading microbial communities from high solid loading bioreactors in New Hampshire, USA - 15_59_3.3_214_A2 metaG | ecosystem: Engineered > Bioreactor > Semi-continuous >...
CAAGCCTCTTATTTGGGCTCTCATCTTTTCAGAAATAGCAAGGCCTGCAGCATCGTCAGCAGCAGTGTTAATCTTGTAACCTGAAGATAGCTTTGCCATTGAGCTTGCAGCGCTCTTTTGGTTCTTGTTAAGCTGTCTTACTGCGTTTAGCGCTGTGATGTTGTTTGTAATTTTCATACATTCATCCTCCTTGATTAGATTTTGCTTCCTTGCACTTAACTTTAAGTTAACTGGCGGGCCCCTGCCAAAATTAACCTAAAATTAATCTAACTTTGGCAAAAATAATATCGTTATTTTTTAATCAAAACTTAATATTTTTTTTGAAAATTATATAAAAAAGCGTAAAATTTTATATATTCTTTTATATATTTTATATATTTTATAGAATTTATTGTTTTTATTGTTATATCTGCCTTATGTTGCCATTTTGTGATAAAAAATAAACCCAAGCGTTGCCGGGTTCATTTTTATTTATTAAATTATTTTTATGCGCCTTAAAAAATGCCCCTTTTGGATGCTTGCTTTAAGGATACTCTTTAAATTTTAACTATTAAAATCCGTCAAAATTTTTAAAACATCTTTTTGTTTTGCCGATTCAATATTGTAATCAATGGTCTGGGTCAAGAGCTCATGTCGCATTATAACCACATCGTTTGGGGCGTCGATGCCTATTTTAACTTTGTCCCCGTCTATATCTAAAACCGTGATTTTTACGTCTTTCCCAATTAAAAGGGATTCGTTTCTTTTGCGGCTTAAAACAAGTATACTTATCCCTCCTTGACTAGATGATTTTTGAACTGCTCAAAAATCGGCTGCCTAACCTTATATTTGTTCCCTTCAATGATTATTTGCTTGCCCAACCTGTTTTTAACGTTTATTAAAATCGGGGCTACAAAATTTGCGGTCATTTCTTTTATATCTTTCGGTATTACCGCCACAACCATAACATACACATCTTCATCACTTTTTATGTCCAATTCTTTTTCCACGTCTTCATAAATGGGAACGGTATAGTCTTTCATCAATATATACGGGTCCACAACGGTAAGGGCGATGTTTTCATCTTCCACGCTTTGAAGGTATTTAAAAGGGATGTCGTCGCGGATATTTAAAATCCTGTACCTCTTATAATCCTCCAAACCAAAAAGCCCGTCCCTGAAAAAAATTTCAGAATTTATGTTTTCCTGCAATGCCAAAATGCATCCCTCCAAACTTAAATTTGCGGCCTTAAATATAATCAAAGTTCGAGGATCCCCCCGAACTTTGATTTTTATATTACAGGTATGCTGCTAATGTATCCAGCACAATATATTTAGCTGAAGACAGCGCTGCCATGTACACTAATTCCTGGGCTGTGTATTTCACAATAAGCTCGGTGGTGTCCACGGAAGTTAAGTCCCCGTACCTTACTGTAAAGTTGTAGTTGTCGCTTTCAAGGCGGGCAGCATAATATTCAAGCCTGTTTTGCTTTGCGCCAAGGGTGCCCTGAATGGACAGCATTGTATCCTGCTTGTTTTGCAATTGGGCTGTGTATTCTTGTATTTTTTCAGAGTCCGCCGACCTTAGCGCTGAAATTAAATTGTTGAGTATGTTAAATGTGTTATCTTCCCCAACGCCCATTAGCTCAATGCCATTTACAGAAATATTTATATTTTCCCCATAGCCTATGGGATGAATAATGTGGTCCCCAATAAGCTTTTCGTAAATCTCCTTGTTTTCTTCTTTTGCCAATTCATCAATGCTGTAGCCGTTATAATACAAAACTTCTTTCCCGTCTTCAACCTTTATTTCAAAAGGCGCGCTGGTGGTATTTGCCCCGCCAAAAATGTAGACATTTGCAAAAATTGTGTTTGCGGAATGAACTATCTCGCTTTTTATTTCTAAAAGCTCCTGCACGATTGACTCCAGCTCGCTTTGGCTGTATACGCCGTTAGAAGCCTTAAGCCCCAATTCATAACTTCTTGAAACCAAATTTGTAATTTCAGTGATGGAAGTTTCAGTCTGGGTAAGAATGGCTTTTGCGCTTTCAACGGAATCCTGATACTGTTTTACCCTTGACAAATTGGCATATACAAGCATTGATTTCGTTGCCGCAGTAACATCGTCGGAAGCCCGCAAAAAAGCTTCCCCCGAAGCTAACTGCTGGGAATACTGTGTTAGTTTGCCGGATGCCCTATTAAGATTTGTTAAATAAGTATTTGTCATCATTGCGTTAGTTATTCTCACAAGGTATCATCCTTTCAAATTACCCCATCCGGTTAATGAGGATTTCAAGATTTTCGTTTATTATAGTAATAAGTCTGGCCGCTGCCTGATACGCGGCCTGGAATTGAATCAAGTTAACCATTTCCTCATCGATGGAAACTCCCATTTCAGAAAGCCTTGAGTTTTCAACCGCCATAAGCACCGATTCATGGGCCTGAAGGTCGGTTTTAGCCTCGCTTACCACAGTGCCTAATTCCGAAGTGATTTGGGTTATGTATGTATGGAAGTTACCGATGTTTACCCCGTCAACCGTTACGTCAATGCCTTCCTGCAAATCAAGTATTTTTGTTAGTATATTGTTGTTTGCTTTGTTTGTTTCGTTAACAAAAGTATCACTTGCGGCAATATTGTAGTAGTTTCTAATAATAACATCCGAAACGGTAATGTTTTTTGCGGAAATATAAGATGAGCCGTCTTTTGCGGCAAAAAAGTCAATCCCGGTCTGGGAAGTATAGCCGTTGTCCTCATTTGGGATTGTATACCCCGAAGAATGCAAATCATTTATATTTATTGCAATGGCCCGCGCCAAGGTATTTAGCTTGTCAATAAAATAGGGGATTCCAAAAGCGGTGTTCCCGCTGGACAAAAGCCCCCCGCCGTCGCGGAGTTCAATATAGCCGTAAATTTCGCCGCTTGTGATATTTACTTCTTCCCCGTCTTCCCAAACTATTTTGGAAACGTCGCGTTCCCCGTCAATCTCGTTTGGCTTTTTGACAATTTGTAATTCGTGCACGCCGGAATCATCAATCAATGCCCTTGAGCCGATTTCCACCCTGACGGTGCCATCGGGGTTTTCAAAGACAGAAATGTTTACATACTTTGAGATTTCATCCAAAAAATTATTCCTTTGGTCCCGCAGCTCATTTGCCATTTCCTTCCCGTCGGCTTCATAAAACTTTATCCTTCTGTTTAAGTCCGAAACCTTTGAGGCAAGGTAATTTATCCTTTCCACATCAAAAACAATGGCGTCGTCAATTTCTGACTGGTATTTTATGTATTTATTGTAAATATTGTTTATGGCGTCGGTCATGTTAAGCGCTGTCTGCACTACCTGGCTTCTTGCGGTTAAGCTGGTGGGGTCGCTTGACAAATCCGCCACCGCGCTGAAAAACTTAACCAATGTTTCATTTATGCTGTATCCCGAAGGTTCGGCAAGATAATCTTCCAAAGTAGCTAAACCGTCGGCTTTGACAGACGCTTTTGCATAAGCGGAGTTTTCAACCCTGAAGTGGTTATCCTTTAAATAGCTCCTGATCTGGCGGGTTGACACATATTTTACACCCATGTTAAATTCAGAAGGGGTGGTAATAACCGTCTGCCTTGAATAACCCTGGGTGTTTGCGTTAGAAACGTTTTTGCCCGCGGTAGTTATTTGAACCTGGCTTGTGATAAGCCCGCTTAACCCGATTTGCAACCCTTTAAACGACATATTAACTCCCCCTATGCCTTATTGTCATAATATTTCCTCATGGTGCCGTCTTTTTTGGTTTCTCCCTTTTGCCCGTACACCAGGCTTTTTTCATCTTCGCCTAAGATTTCATGCATCATGAAATTCACATATTCCAAATGATTATTTATAATATCAATATTTTGGCTGTTTATTTTTTTATATTCTGAAATTTTCTCCTTGATTTCATCCCGGATATTTTTTAATTCTTCTTTTTTTCCGTCATCCACATAATTTAAAATTTCAGTCACCGTCAAGGTGTCATTATTAACATTTAAAGCCTTTGCAATTTCAGAATTTAATCTAACCCGCTCATCCTCAAGCTTGTCGATTTTGCCTTGGACAAACTGTTCTTTGAGCACTATTTCGTTTATATCTTCAATTTGTATATTTGTTAAAGCTTTGTTTTTTTCCCTTGAAAGCTCAATAAGCTGCCCTATTAATGAGGACTCGTCCTTTAGAATATCAATTAGCGCGTTTATATATTTTTCCATTTCGTTCTTTCCCTTATACTAATTTTGAAAAACTAGCGCCTTCTATCATTTTTTTAGCGATACCTTTGCTGTCTATGGTATAGGTTCCTGATTTTACCCTTTTTGCGATTTCATTTACCTTCTCCTGCCTTATTTGAGGGCTTTGTGCAACTTCCTTTAAGGCAGTTTGAAAGATTTTTGCGTCCTTTGACAAAGTAAGCGAGTCCTTCATTTTAGTCTTGTTAACTTTTTCGGTTCTCACTTCTTTTGATATGCTTTTATAGGCTTCCACAGCCCCCGTTGGATTTATCTTTGAAATATTCATGCCATATTCTCCCTTTCTAGTGGATAGTCAAAGCTTTAAACAAATATTAACCTCTAAGGTGGTTAGCCATTTGCGCGATTTCATCCGCGATTTGAAGCGCCCTTGAGTTTAGGCTGAACGCTCTTTGTGTTATCATTAAATTCACGATTTCCCTTGCAAAATTCTCGCTATTTTTTGCCTTTATCAAATCTTCATAGGAAAGGGAAATCTTTGGCTCATTCACAAAGTACCCGTCCCCGGAATTGGCTGTTTCCTGATATAAGCCATTCCCGTATTCCGCCAAATCGCCGGGGGACTCAAAATTCACAACGGCAAGCCTAATCCCGTTGCCGTCGCCGTTTGGGTACAAAACCCCGCCATTTAGGGTTAAGTTATCTATGTTTTGGGGCATTTCAATACGATTTCCGTATACATCTAAAACATATTCCCCGTTCTGTGTGGCAAGGTAATTCTGTCCTCCTACATTTTGAAGGGTGAAGTTGCCGTCCTTTGTGTAAAATCTCATACCGGCTTCGTTTTCAACAACGAAAAACCCTTCTTCCAAACTAAAGCTCAAAGGGTTTACCCCCATTGGGAGAGTGTCCTGGGTAAGAGCGTTAAGCCTTACCCCCACGCCACGGTACCCGTCCATTATAGCGGCAAATTCCGCCCTTTTCATCCTGTACCCCGGTGTATTTATATTTGCTATATTATTGGATATTACATCAAGATTTTGTTGCTGGGCCTTCAATCCCGCAAAGGAATTGTAAAATGCCTGTATCATTTATATGCCCCCTTAACCTTGCACTTTGCCGATTTCGTTTGCTGCTTTTTCCATTGTGGCGTCAATCATTCTTATCGCCATCTGGCAGCTTTCGTAATTCCTTCTAAGTTCCAAAAGGTTTTTGGTCTCTTCCAAAACATCCACGTTTGATGTTTCCAAACTTCCCTGTATAATCTCAAAATTCCCTGCGGGGATAACATTGCCTTCATCTGTTACAAAATTCCCCACCCCGTCATTTTCCAAAAGGGTTAAATCCAAAAATGATACCAGACGGAGTCTTCCGCCCGTAGATAGCGTGCCGTCTTTTGCGATGTCAATTTCGCGGCTTGGGCTGAAAATCCTTCCGTTTTCACCTAGTACATACTCGCCGTTTTTTGTAATTAAGTAGCCCTCATCGTCAAAGGTAAAACTTCCGTTTCTTGTGTATCTAATGCCGTTTGGCCCTTCCACAACAAAAAACGCGTCCCCGTTTATCGCAAAATCTGTCCTGTACCCGGTCTCTGTAATATTACCTTGGGAAAAATCCGTATATGGGGCGGACAATCCGCTTGCTAAGCTTATATTGCCTAAATTCCCCAGGAATTTTCTTGAGTTGTTCGCAATTTCTTTTACCATATATGAATCAAAGGACCTAATTGAAGCGTTTTGCTTTTTAAATCCCGTTGTTTGTATGTTTGCGATATTGTTGGCGGTAATATTTAATTTTTCGCTGTAGGCGTTCATGGCATACGCGACGCCTTGGATTCCTCTTTGCATAATCCTTTCTCCTTCTTAAGAAAGAATGGTCTATCTATTTATCGGATAATATTTATATATTCTTAATATTTATTTTTTCAAATTTAAAATAAGTTCCACTTCGCCCTTGCCCAGTTCGAGCCGCTTTGCGATATCGGCCACGCTTAGTCCCATGTTGTATAAGTTTCTGACCATTATAACCTTATCCGTTGTGATTTTTTGCTCATCTTTTTTTTCTTCTTTTTTTGCCTTTTCAGACTGCTTTTGCGCTTTTTGGGATTCTTCCTTTTTTGTGTCTTTTGCTTTTTCGCTTTCTTTTAGCTTTATAATATCCTCTTTAAGCTTATATAGTTCCTCTTTTGCCTCATTTATCTCATTTTTTGTGTTTTTAATAAACTCATCGGTTTCAGAAACCATTTTTTCCAATGTTTCAACAACCTCAGCCAATTCCTCCTGGTCGATTTTGTTTTGGGAATTTGACTGGTTTTGATATAATAAATAGCCGACAAAAACCAGCACACACAACAATCCCAGCCCGACTAGCAGCAAGAGTGCCTCTAAAATCGTACTCATATTTTCATTCCTTTCGCTTTAATTATTTATATAATATTTTTCCAAATAGGCCTTAATTTTTAAAACCGCCTTGGCATGAAGCTGGGATATCCTCGATTCGCTCAATCCCATGACTTTTCCGATTTCCTTTTGGTTAAGCTCGTCAAAATAATAAAGCGATGTCACCATTTTTTCGTTTTCGGTTAAAGTATCAATGGCTTTAGCCAGCACTTCTTTTAGTTCTTCTTCCATGAATTCAGCCTCGGGAGTGGCGGTGTGTAACGCTATGTCATTACCTTGGTTTAGCACGTCCATGATTTTTTCGTCCATGGAAATGATTTGGTAGGAGTAGGATTCCGACAAGGTTTTATTAATCTCCGACACGCTCATTCCCAAATGATTTGCCACTTCTTCTTCCGTAGGCGCCTGCCCGTTTTGGCCTTCCAGCTGCTTGAAGGCGTCCTCCACCTGCTTGAACTTTTGCCTCTTGCTTTTTGGAAGCCAGTCCTGTTCCCTTATATAGTCTATAATTGCCCCTTTAACGCGCCATGTTGCATAGGTGTCAAACTTGATATTGCGGTTTATGTCGTATTTTTCAATGGCGTCCATAAGCCCAAAAATCCCGCAGGAATATAAGTCATCATAGTCCACATGGTTTTTATATGAATAAACCAGCCTTGAAGCTATGTCTTTTACCAGCCCGATATAGTGCATTAATATATAATTCCTTGTTTCAATGGTGGGTTTTGCTTTAAACTCCTCCCAAACTTCACGCGGCAATTCTTCAATAGCCAAAACATTCACCCCCAAAGGCAGCTTGCTTTAAAGCGCAATTACTTTTTATACTAAAATGCCGTGACAGCAAAGCCGTCACGCCATTTTCCCCTATTTTTTCGAAAGTCTTATAATCTCTTCTGAAATCTTGTTTAGCGGAAGCTGTTTTTCAACAGCCCCCATGTCAAAAGCTGCTTTTGGCATGCCGTAAACCACGCAGCTTGCCTCATCCTGGCCAATGGTATATGCCCCGTTTTCACGCATTTTTAAAAGCCCTTTCGCGCCGTCCGCGCCCATCCCGGTAAGTATGACACCAATGGCGTTTTTCTTTGCCAATTCCGCAACGGAATTGAAAAGCACGTCAACTGCGGGCCTTAACCCGTTTATCTTTTCCCCGGTAAAACATTCCACCGCATACCTTGCGCCTTTTTTCACAAGGCGCATGTGAAAATCCCCGGGGGCTATCAAAACCTTCCCCGGCGCGAGAAAATCCCCGTTTTCAGCTTCTTTGACGTAAAGCTCACAGGAATTGTTGAGCCGCTCAGCGTACATCCTGGTAAAAATCGGCGGCATATGCTGCACTATGACAACCGGCGGGGTTTCCTTGGGAAGCCCTTTTAGCACCTGGTAAATCGCCTCGGTTCCGCCGGTGGAAGCCCCGATTGCAATTATCAAATCTTCCCGGATGCCTCTATCGAGGCTGCCCTTCACTTGGCTTGAATCCGGGTCTTTTTTAAAGTGCGCAACCTTTGCTATGGATGCAATTTTTGTTTTTATAACAAGCTCCCTGATAAATGCCTCTTTCGAAGTCTGGTTTGAAAAATCAGGCTTGCTGACAAAATCAACAGCCCCCGCGCGCATAGCATCAAAAACATTTGAACTGATGGAGCTTACAACAATAACTGGTATAGGATGTTGTGGCATCAGCTTTAAAAGGAAGTCAATCCCATTCATTTTGGGCATTTCAACGTCCAAAATCAAAACCTGCGGATTTAATGAAACTATTTTATCCCTAGCTTCAAAAGCGTCCGCCGCTGTCCCCACTATATTTAACCCTTCGTCTTTTGAGAGTTCCTTCGTTATAAATTCCCTGAAAAACAAGGAATCATCCACAATCAACACATCTATCTTGCGTTTTGCCATTATCCTATTTCCTTTCAAATCCACACCAGTAGTAGTATCAAATGTTACGCCTTATCCCTCATTTGGGAAATTTCTTCAAACTCATCATCTGTAAGAATTTTTTCGCAGTCTAAAAGAAGTTTTACGGTATCGGTATCTTCGGTTTTCCCAATGCCTTTAATGTAGCGGTTGTGAAAACCGACTTTGTAATCCGGCGGGGCGGCAATGTTTTCCTTAGGTATTTTCGCAACTTCATCCACATTGTCAACAATAAGCCCCACAAGCAAATCCTCAACACTTACTATGATTATACAAGTCCTGTCGTTATATTCAATTTCCTCTTTTTTAAACTTAAGCCTAAGGTCAATTACAGGCACAATTTTTCCCCTCAAATTTATAACGCCCTTTGCGTAGTGCGGGACTTCAGGGATTTTTGTAATCTTTTGCATACCTATGATTTCGTTTATGTACTTGATTTCAATCCCGTAGATGTCTTTGTCAAGGAAAAATGTCAAGTACCTATCCTCCTGAGTGTCATCTTCATAAATATGATTGTTATAAATATCGCTCATTTTGGCTACCCCCTAGCTTATATAACTCTTCTGATAAGGCCTTTTACATCCAAAATCAAGCTGATGTCGCCATTCCCTAAGATTGTACAACCGCCAATCCCGCCGCCTTTTTTCGCAAGCATCTTGGCATAATAGTTGGGAAGGGGTTTTACAACCACGCTTCTTTCACCGTTTAACTTGTCGGCGAAAATGCATGCGGATTGGTCTTCGCTTTGAACCAGCAGCATAATTCCTTCTGAAAGGTCCGTAACTTCCGTTTCCATTTTATAAATCTCATGAAGCCTGATTATTGGGTAACAATTTCCCCTAAGCATTATCATTTCGTTGTTGTCCGTGTCCTTTATGATATCCTTTTTATTAGCTTTAAAGGCTTCTTTTATATACAAAATCGGAATGGTCAAAATATTTTCCCCGACAGAAAGTTCCATCCCGTCGATTATTGCCAAAGTTAACGGGATATTGATATGCACCGTCATGCCCTTTCCCTTTCCCTTTTCGCTTTGAATGTATATAGAGCCCCCGACTTCGGCAATATTGTTGCTTACAACGTCCATCCCCACGCCGCGGCCTGAGAATTCCGTCACCGTTTCCCTTGTTGAAAAACCGGGATGAAGTATAAAGGAATAAACCTCCCTGTCGGACAGTTCTGATTCAGGCTTTGTCAAAAGCCCCTTTTCCTTTGCCTTCTCAAGGATTTTTTCCCTGTCCAGCCCTCTTCCGTCGTCGGATACGGAAATTGAAATCCCCGCCCCGGTATTGGAAGCGGACAATGTTATTTTACCTTTCGGGTTTTTCCCCGCTTTTACCCTTTCATCCGCAGTTTCAATGCCGTGGTCCATCGCGTTTCTGACTAAATGCATTAAGGGGTCCGAAATATGGCTTATGATGTTTTTGTCCACTTCCGTATCTTCGCCAAGTAAAACCAAGTCAACGTCTTTATTTAATTTTTTGCCCATATCCCTGACTATTCTTCTCATGCTTTGGAAAGTGGAAGCGATGGGAACCATACGGATTGACATAACTGAGTCTTGAAGGGAATCAATGAGTTTTCGAAGCTGGTCTGTAGCTTTTTGGAAATTTTCAAGATTTAAATCTTTGATATCGGGATTTGCGCTTACCATGGACTCGGCAATTACAATTTCACCAACCAAATCCATGAGCTTGTCCAATTTTTCGGTGTTTACATTAATAAAGGTTTGATTTTGCCCCCTTGCCTCACGGGCTTTTTTCTCGTTTTCTTCTTTTTTGATATCTTTTTGTTCGCTTTTTTCCTGTTTTGTTAATTCTTCAACTTCCTTTTTAACCTGGGCAATTTGGTGGTTGATTGAAGAAAGCACATCATCCTCGCTTTCTTCTTCTTTGACAAAATACTTGTAAATATCCTCCATATCCCCGTAAAAAACGCCCGGGGTTGTAATCTGGCACTCTTTTACGCAAGCCCCGCTGTTTACGATGAGGTCATATATTTCTTCCTTGCTTTTTTCTGTAACCAAATACATGTCAAAACCGTTTTCCACAATGTATTCCGCCGTGGAATTATCTTCAGAAATATTGTGGGGCCGGTAGTAGAGTTCCTTGCACAAGTCGTTTAAGGAAAACACCAAAGAAAACGCCCTGACGTTTTCCATCATGCAACCGTCTTCAAAACGGATTTTAACTTTAAATCTATTGTAATTGTCATTCCACTTTTCAACTATGCCTGAAGTTTCTTTTTTCTCATCTCTTTTAGCTTTTTTGCTTGCCTGCCCTTTGCCCTTTTTTTCAGGCGCTTTTCCTTCACCCTTATATTTTGAGGCCAGTTCATTTATTTGTTTAATAAGCTCAGCCGGGTCGCCGTCAGCCTCGTAACCCCTTTCCAATTTTGCCACTTCTTCTTTGGCAAAATCCAAAGCGGATAAAACCACGTCATAGGTGGAGCCAAAGTCCATTTTAACGCCTTTTCTGAAAATGTCAAAAAGGTCTTCAATGGCATGGGCCAGTTTTGAGATACCATTAAAGTTCATCATTGCCGAAGAACCTTTTATGGTATGCATTATCCTGAATATCTCATCTATATCCGATGAAGTCATTTCATTTTCCTGTTCTGCTGTTAATAGTATCCCTTCCAGCTCATCCAAAAGCTGATTGGTTTCAAAGAAAAATACCTCTAACAATGGATCTCTTTCTGTGGACAATTTTTTCGCCCCCTATTTGGATTAAAATTTTAATGCAGTGGGGATATTATCTAACATTTGCAGATTTTCTCAAAATCACAACCTCAATCCTGCGGTTTTTGGTTTTATTCTCCTCCGTAGTGTTTTCCGCAATCGGGTGATATTCCCCATATCCCGCAGCCTGCATTAGGTCGGGTGAAATCCTGTATTCCTCAGGAACATCCACAACGAAATATTTAACAACATTAACAGCCCTTGCGGTGGAAAGTTCCCAGTTTGAAGGATAAATAGCACTTCTGATGGGGTCGCTGTCGGTGTGCCCTTCAACTTTAATCATTTCCCCGTATGATTTAAAGAGAGGGGCCATTTCACTAAGTATCCTGATTGCCTCGGGCTTTAGCACGGCGCTTCCCTTGTCAAAAAGCACCGCGTCTTTAAACCTGATTCTTATTCCAATTAGCTCGTCGGCAACAGAAACACTTGTACCTAAATTGTTCCTTTCAATAAATTCGCTTAATTCCCTGTATATGCGCTCAAATTTTTCATCTTCAGCAAGGTCCTCTCCCTGGCCTAAACCCATCGGGGGCGTGGGGGTGGGTTCTACCCTCAACAGATTGTCATAGTCCGTCATAAACGCCCTGTCCCCTTCGGTTCTCAGTACACCCCAACCTGCGTTTTGGAAGGAAAGGATAATGCTTCTGAATTTTTGGTTGTCAATTGTTGACATTGCAAAGAGCATTACGAAAAAGCACAAAAGAAGCGTCACCAAATCGGCGTATGTATTAAGCCATGTGCTATTAACGCCGCTATCTTCGCGGTTATTCCTTTTTTTCCTCATCTTTCATCAACTCCCTTTTGGCTTGACAGGGAGGAATTTACATAGGAATATAGCCTTTGTTCCAAAAACCTTGTATTTTCACCGGATTGGATTGAAATAATGCCATCTATCATAATTTCCTTGATTAAAACTTCCTCGCTGGTTTTTGCATTCAATTTGTTTGAAATGGGAATAAAGATAAGATTGGATAAAAGTGAGCCGTAAAATGTCGTAACAAGCGCAACGGACATTTGAGGGCCGATTTGGGATGTGTCTTCCATGTTCTTTAACATGTTTATAAGACCAATCAATGTTCCAAGCATACCAAACGCGGGGGACATAACGCTTCCCACGTCATATATTCTGCGCCCGAATTTATGCCTTTCTTCCATGGATGAAATCTCTTGCTCCAAAACTTCCCGGATAACTTCGGAATCAACACCATCAATCGCAAGTAAAATGCCCTTTCTCAAAAACGGGTCGTCAATCTCGTCAACCTTTGGTTCCAGGGCAAGCAGCCCTTCTTTCCTCGCTATGTAAGATAGTTCCAAAATCTGGTTTATTACCCTTACAGGGTCCATATCCTTTTTGGAAAAGACTATCTTTAGGGTTTTAAAAACGTTTTTTAAATCTTCCTTTGAGTTTGATAAAATGATGGTGCCGATTGTTCCCCCTAATACAATATAAACAGAAGGCAAATCCCAAAAGTTGAGCATATTACCCGATGCTAATATGCCGTAGATTGTAAAGCCCACTGCAAGCAAAAAACCTAATAGTGATGAAAAATCCATAATTATTCACCTTACCTTCTTATATCGCTGCTATATCATCCGTTTAAGGATACTGTCATAGATTTATAATTTCAATATTATCATTATCAAAATCCAAAAATCCCTCTTTGGGCTCATCATCTTCCTGCCCGTCTTGGGGGCTTTCAAAAGCGCTGAATTTTAACACAATTTCCTTTAGGTGTTCTGCCTGGTTTAACAGCTCACCGCTGGCATGGGCGGTTTCATTGCCCGCTGACTGGTTTAACTGAACCACACTGTTTAGGACATCCACATTGGAACTGATTTGTGAAAGGCTGACGGACTGTTTGGCTATGTATTCGCTGATTTGGCCAACCATTTTAGAGAGTTTGTTTATACTTTCAGATATTTCAAAAAAATTATCGGCAGTTTTTTTAGATATTTCACTACCTGTCTTGCATTTTTCAAACATTCCCTCCAAAATTTCCGAAGTTTCCTTTGCCTGCCTGCTGGTATTGTCCGACAACTTCTTTATCCTCTCGGCAACAACCGCAAAGCCGCTGCCGTATTTTCCAACCCGTTTTGCTTCAACCGCGGCGTTAACTGCTAGCAAATTGGTTTCAAACGCGGTTTCCTCGATTATCCGCGTAAATTGGGTAATTCTTTGCGCCGCGTGATTTATGCCCTCCATAGCTTCTAACAACTGCTGCATAAAATGCCTTCCTTCTTCCGCCTTCTTTTGTGATGAATCGGATAACCGCTGGCAATTTTGAGCGTTTTGGGCATTTTTCCTGGCTTCATTTGCCAATTCATTTATTGATAAATTTAATTCTTCTATGGCGCTTGCCTGTTTATTTACCCCGTCAGCCAGGGAATTGCTTGAGTCCGACAGCAGTTTTGCGTCGTATTTTACCTTGTCCGACGACACATGTATGTTGTAAATCACATCTTTGATTTTTTGCGCCAGCTCAATAAAGGTAGTGGATAAAATCCCTACTTCGTCGCTGTGTTTTGTAATGGATACGGGTATATCGATGTCAAAATCCCCTTTTCTCATATCAACAGCACTCTTGGAAACAATTTTTATGGGATTTACGACATATTTTTTAATAATAAGGATTAAAACAAATAAAATCAGAATTAAAAAAATTGAGGAGATAAGACTGGAATACAAAACGAAATCATTTACAAGCTCCATAACACTTTTTTGGCTTACCGCCATGCTGAATATTCCGATTACATTTCCTTCTTCATCCAAAATGGGACGGTATGCCCCCTGATACTTTTGTCCGAGAATAACCACAGTATCGTAAAAGTCGTACTTATAGTTAATTACATTTAAAGTTACTTCATCAGGCGCTATCGTGCCAACTATGCGTTTATTGTTTTCATCAAGAAGCGTTGAAGCAACTCTTACATTGCCCTTATAAATTGAAACCGCGTTTCCCTGGGTAACTTTGCTTATATAATCAACAATTTCATCGTTACCGTTAATTAAAAGCTCGCCTTTGTAAAGCTTGTCCCCGTCAACGCGCCAAGGGCCGGGATATTTGTATTCCACCAGGTCATAGGTTGATGAAAGGCCGCTTTTTACTTTATTTAACGCCATTTCTTTTGTTTTTGAAATAACAAGTCTTGTTGAAACAATTAAAGCACAAAGAATAAGGAGCACTAAGCCAACACAGGTAGGGATAACAATTTTAAAACCAATGGACATATTTTTCCGGTTAGAAGGTTCGCTCATAACTTCTCTCCTTTATTTAATTACATTTCCTGTGCCATAGCAAAAACAAAATGATTGTCTAAATATAAAATTTTACAAAGATTTGCTTTATATTATATCAGAAAAAAAAAGAAAATTGAAGTAGATTTTAAAAAATACTCAAAAAGATTATACACTTAAAATATAAATTCGTGGAATTTTTACAAAGAAGTTTAATTTTGTAAACAGGTATTTAAAAAAGTACAGGATTAATTACAAGCATTAATCCTGTACTTTTTTACATCAATTAATACTTGCCAAAATTGTTATCACTAACGCTTGCAATTACGGCTTCTTGTTTTTTCTCCTCTTTTGATTTTGAATTTTCTTTCACTGCTTTATTTTGGGTTTTTTCCTTTTTGTTTTTTGAAAATAAATTTTTTATCCTTGAAAAATCCTTCTTTTGCTTATTGTCAATTTCTGTTTCAATATTAGCCTCATCACCAAGCAGTACAAACCTTGAAACAAGGCTGCGCAAAAATTCTGCCTGTCTTGCGAGTTCCTGGCTTGCCGCCGCGCTTTCTTCGCTTGTCGCGGAATTTGACTGCACAACTGAGGACACTTGCAAAATCCCCTGGTTTATTTGAGCAAGGCCCATTGCCTGTTCGTTGGAAGCCTTGTCAATATCGTTTACAATTTCTGCGATTTTAGATACGTTGGTGGCAATGCGGTTAAAGGATTCCGCAGTCTTTTGGGCAATATCCGCGCCATTTTTAGTGATTTTAATATTTAAGTCTATCATTTCGCTGGTTTCTTTTGCGGCTTCAGCGCTGCGCTTCGCAAGATTCCTAACCTCGTCGGCCACAACCGCGAACCCGCGGCCCTGGGCCCCGGCGCGTGCGGCTTCAACCGCTGCGTTTAGTGACAATATATTGGTCTGGAACGCGATTTCATCAATAACTTTAATGACTTTTGAAATCTTTTCGCTGGACTGGTTAATTTCCCTAATAGCGTCAAGCATTTCCTGCATTTGCTTGTTTCCTTCTTCGGCGCTTTGCCTTGCCCGCTCGGTAATTTTGTTCGCGGTGTTAGCGTTTTGGGCATTCTTTTTGGTCTGGCTTGAAATTTCACCGATTGACGCGGTGAGTTCCTCAATAGCGCTTGCCTGCTCAGTAGCCCCCTGGGATAAAGCCATGGAGGAGTCGGAAACCTGGCGCGCGCCCTGATTTACCTGGTCTGCCGAAGTATTTATTTCCTTTAAAACATGGCTTATGGATTGTGCCATTTTATTGAAGGAATCTGCCAGGATGCCTAGCTCGTCTTTGCTATTAATGTTGGCATTGACGTTGAAATTCCCTTCCGCCATTTTTTGGGATAAATTAACCAATCTGTAAATAGGCTTTGTAATCCCCCTTGAGTATAGAATAGCAAAAAGCCCTGAAATTATAATTCCCAAAATAATTATGGTTATCATTTGATTCCTTGCGCTTTTTTGGGTCTGCTGCGTATATTGCCTGTATGTATTTGCAACTTTATTTAACTGTTTTCTCAAATTTGTTACATGGGATCTTTCTGTTTCCATTGACCGTTTGTAGGCAATGGAATTTATAATTTCACGGGTGGTTTGCCCATGCCCGTATTTTGCCTCTTCAATTAACTGATGTATGTAACTTTGGTCGTTTTTATCCATATCCATCTTAAAAGCGTTTATTTCGTCGATAATTTCCTGGGATGTAGTGCTTGCAAGTATATTGTCAAGCTGGGCCCTGATTTCGCTACGGGCTGTTTCAATTTCCCTTTCGTACTTCATAACCCTTTCCGTGTCCCCGTCGGCTATTGCGATATTGTTTGCAGACGCGTCCATGGACTCATAATAGGATTCTACTAATGATAAATTTTCAAGAGGTGTTATAACACCATTGTACATTTGCACAACAGTGTCATTGATTTTGTCAAGTCCAAAAAGTCCCACAATTCCCACCAAAACCGCGATTGCGATAATGCTGGCAAATCCCAGTGCTATCCTCGGGCCGATTTTGATGTTCTTTAGAAAATTAAGACTGCGTTTCAAAAGTACCCCTCCAATTCTGTTTTTAATAGCCAAACTTCCATCGGTAAAAAATTACATTTTTCAAGAAATTTTGCGCTTATCTTAATTCCATTATACTTTTATCCATCCCCTTTGTCAAACATTGTTTAATTTTCTATTTATTTACCAAAATTCATTCCTTCATATATACAGAAGGCATTAAATATTTGAATTTTGACTCTTCCCTGGTAATTGACTCGGAATGTCCGATAAACAAAAAGCCTCCGGGCTCAAGTATATCATAAAATTTTTTCACAAGTTCGCTTCGGGTGGGGGCATCGAAATAGATCATAACATTTCTACAAAAGATAACATGGAATTTTCTTCGGAAGGGATATACTTTTCCCATGAGGTTAAATTTCCTGAAAATAACTTCGTTTCTGATTTTATCGACGATTTGAAAGTTTTCTTCATCAATTTGTTTTAAATAATTCAATTTCCATTTTGCAGGCAGGGGCTCTATTTGTTCGGCTGTGTAAATACCCGCTTTAGCAATTTCAAGAACCCTTTCGGATATATCCGTTGCCAAAATTTTGGTATCCCACAGGATTTTTTCCTTGCCGAAAAACTCATCAATGACCATTGCCAGGGTATAGGCTTCCTCGCCGGTGGATGAGGCGCTGCACCAAATCCTCAAATCCTTGTCCTTTATTTTTTTTGTAATCTGCGGCAAAACCTTATCCCTCAAGAAATAAAAATGGTCCGCTTCCCGCATGAAAAAGGTGTGGTTTGTGGTGATTTTATTTATTAACTCCGTCACCGCCTGCCCGCTTTTGTCGGAGATAATATAATCATAATACTGGGTAAAATTTTGCATGTTCTTGCTGGCTAAAACCCCGTTTAAGCGGGCTAAAATCAAGGTTTTCTTTTCTTCCTTTAAATGAATCCCGTAATTTTCCTTAATAAATGACGCCAACTTCTTGAATTCCTCATCTGTAATGGTTAACATTCCTGACACCTACTTTGACCTAAGATGAATTAAAATTGCTTTTATTATAACCAAAATTTAAAATTATGTCAATTAATGCAATTTTTCCACTTTTAGTTTATAAATTAATAAAATTTGCCACATATTCATTCTTTTTGCTTATTGAAAAAATTTTTTGTGGCAAAAATAAATATAGAAAAATAATAAAAAGGAGAAAGCAATGGCTAAGATACTGGTTAAAAAATCAAAAGCACTAAATGGCGAAGTCAATATCAGCGGCTCAAAAAACGCAGCCCTCCCCATAATGGCAGCAACCATGCTGGCAGAAGGGGAATGCGTGATTGAAGGCGCGCCGCTTTTGACAGATATATATAACATGAAAAATCTTATGCAACATCTGGGCTCATCAATAGAAATCCTTGATGAAGGCACTTTGAAAATTCAGCAAAATAGTTTCACCAGCCACGAATCCCCCTATGAACTGGCAAGTAAACTCAGGGCGTCTTTTTTAGTCGCCGGCCCCCTTTTGGCAAGAACGGGATATGCCAAAATCGCCCTGCCCGGCGGCTGCCAGATAGGCTCCCGCCCTGTTGATTTGCACATAAAAGGGCTTGGCGCCCTTGGCGCTAAAATCACACAGGGGCATGGGTACATTGAGCTTTCATGTAAAAAACTAAAAGGGGCAAATATATATTTGGACTTTCCCAGCGTTGGCGCCACTGAAAACATTCTAATGGCAGCAAGCCTTGCGCAGGGCCAGACCACAATTGAAAACGCGGCAGTGGAACCCGAAATCGTGGATTTGGCAAACTTTATAAACCTTATGGGCGGCGATATTAAAGGGGCGGGAACCGACACCATCAGAATTAACGGCGTGAAAAAATTAAACGGCGCAAAATATTTGGTAATCCCCGACAGGATTGAAGCCGGCACCTTTATGGTTGCCGCTGCCATTACAAAGGGAAATGTGAAAATTAAAAATGTCCTCCCAAACCACTTAAAGCCCATAAGCGCAAAACTCCGTGAAATCGGGGTGAATATACAGGAAGGTGAAGACCACATAATCGTGCAAGGCTGCGACAAAGTAAAACCCACGGACATAAAAACCCTTCCCTTCCCGGGTTTCCCCACCGACATGCAGGCCCAGTTTACCTCCCTTTTGTCAACCATTGAAGGCACAAGCCTGATTATTGAAACCATTTTTGAAAACCGGTTCCAGCACGCGGCGGAACTCAAGAGAATGGGCGCGAACATTAAAATCGAAGGGAATTTTGAAATAATAGAAGGGACAAAGCAGTTAAGCGGCGCCCCAGTTAAAGCCACCGATTTGCGCGCAGGGGCGGCTTTGGTAATAGCGGGTCTTGTGGCTGAAGGGGAAACAGAAGTAAGCGAGGCCCACCACATTGACAGGGGATATTATAAATTTTGCGAAAAGCTAAAAAGCCTGGGGGCTGATTTGACAAGGATTGACGATTAGTTAAAACCAAAACTTCAGGGTACACGGTTTTGTACCCTTTTTTAATTCCTTTGCAATAAACTTACATTTTTATTTCTTTTGTATTTTCGCAGCCGTAATTATGCGCCAATTCAGGTTATCATTATGTTTTACTCCTTTAGCTTTTTACAATCAAAAAAGCATTTTCTCCTATTTCCTTTTTTTCAATAGATAATCCGCTTTTTTGCAATATTTTAAAATCCAAAATCACGCCTTTCCCACATGGGCGGCATAAACTACAAATTCATCATTCCCGTCCAAGCCCAAAAGCTTGTCCGCGTTTTCCTGGCTGTACGCCCCAATGGCGCAAACCCCCAAATCAACGGATTCCGCCGCGATGTAGAGGTTTTGGCAGACATGACCTATATCTATTGCAATCATTTTGTGGGAAACTATGGAATATCTCCATTCCATACGGTAGGGAATACATGACCAAAAGAATATTACCTGGCTGTTGAAGGTTTGGTTTAGCAAAGCTTTGCTTAATAATACATCGTCTTTTTCCTTTAAAAATATTAGACCGTGCTTTTCAGGAATATATCGGTAAATCCCCTCCTTTAGGCCTTCCACCCCTTTTACATACAGATAGGTTTCAAAGGAATGCCTAGCCCCTGCGGAAGGAACCGTCCTGAAGGTATATTTTCCCTTGTCCTCCCTAAGCCCCTGGGTTGCCCAAAGCAGGTATGAAAGCTTGTCCTGGGGGATTTTTCCCTCTTTAAATTTCCGTTTTGTTGTTCGCTTTTTTATTGTTTCTAAAACGGTGCGGGTGGGAAGCGTACTAAAATCGCTAAGGCAAATAACGTTGTTTTCATCATAGCCCAAAAACCGTTCAGGCGGGTTTACCCCTTTTTGCTGGTCGCTTTTTATATCGCTTAATTTTTCCCATTGGGATTTTAAAAATTTTCTTCCTTCAATGTAGTTTTCCATATAAAACCTCCTAGCTGTTTGCAATTTCAACTAACTTTTCAAAGTCCAAAATTTTAAAAGCGTTAAGATGAAAATCAATCACACCCTCGTCCCGCATTTTTGCCATTTCCCTGGACATTGAAGGGCGGGACACATTTAAAAACTGCGCCAGCTCACCCCGCTTTAAGGGAAGGGTGAAGCTTTTGGTTTTATGCTTTTTATATTCCTCCAACAGATATGTGGCCACTTTGGCTTTAATGCTTTTAATGCTCATATACTCCAGCTTTTTATTTAAAAGCATGGCCCGCTGTGAAATCATCGCAAGCAGATTGTTAATAAAAACCCTGTGGGCGTTGCAGTAGTTTTGGCAGTCGGAAAGTATGCTTTCTTTTGGAATGAATAAAATTTCGCAGTCGGTTTTAGCCAAGATTGTCGCCGGGTAATCCTCCTCATTTGTAAAAATGAGCATTTCCCCAAAAATGTCGCCCTTTTGTAAAAAGGCCATGTGAATTGTGGCGCCTGCGGCATTTTCCTTTACGACGTTCACTTCCCCTTCCAAAACCAGCCCTATGCTTTTGAAGCTTGCGCCTATGCTTTTTATAATATCGTTTTTTGCGTATTTCCCAATTTTAGGGCGCATATTCTCAAGCATTACCAAAATTTCTTCCCCGGGTATCCCCAAAAAAAGCTGGGTGCTTTTTATTGTTTCCAAGTATTTTTTAAACATATCAACACCTCTTTTAAAAATGTATCTGAGGCTACCGACTTTTCACTTAAATTATAGTATACTGGCATTACAATATCAATACGGGAGTGATTTAGATGATTAGAAACATAGTAAAAATAGACGAAGAAAAGTGCAACGGCTGCGGGCTATGTGTGAGCGCCTGCATGGAAGGCGCCTTACAAATCGTTGACGGCAAGGCAAAGCTTATAAGCGAAAGTTACTGCGACGGGCTTGGGGCCTGCCTTCCCGAATGTCCCACCGGCGCAATAACAATTGAAAAAAGGGAAGCGGAGGAATTTGATGAAGAGGCGGTAAAAAAACACATCAAAGTGTCCAATCAGCCTGCCTTTATCTGCCCCTCTATGGCTGCAAAAACCTTTGACAGGGGTAAAGAAAAAAGGGATGAAAAAAATATTGGTTTTGAGCCTGTATCCCAGCTTAGGCAGTGGCCAATACAAATTAAGCTTGTAAACCCCCATGCCCCCTTCTTTAACAACGCCCACCTGTTGATTGCCGCTGACTGCTGTGCCTACGCCTACGCAAACATCCACGACAAATTTATGAAAAACAAAATCACACTGATAGGCTGCCCGAAACTTGATGAGGTGGATTATTCCGAGAAACTTGCTGAAATATTAAAGCATAACGATATAAAAAGCGTAACTGTTTTAAGAATGGAAGTGCCATGCTGCAGCCAGATTGCAAACGCTGTAAAAACCGCACTGATAAATAGCGGGAAAATGATACCATGGAGCGTTCAGATTATATCCACTGACGGTGAGCTAATTGATGATTAATTAAAAGCGCCCCTTTCAGGTAAGGATTGACCTTATATGTATCCGCAATATGCAACTTTTCATTGTATCATCTAATATATACAAGTATCCCCCTTCCCCCCGGACGGGGGATTTTTCTTTTATGGTGTAAAAAGATTAAATAAAAAAAGAACTGTTCGTGTTTTTATATTACCTGATTTAAGACTTTTTCTCACATGGAAATGTTAATCCTCATGTACCCGTAATTTTTAAAAAATGAAGTGACCTTTTATATCTATAACCCAAAAAACCCTTGTTTTATAAAATGGCTCCTTTTTCTTTTCAAACATCTGCCTTAACAATTGCATTTTTATTTTTCATACTAATAATATTTTACCTAAACCATAATCAACTTTTTTGTGTTTTTAATCCCTAATTTATTTGAAAAGGCTTTTTACCAGCACATGAAAAGTTCACACTCATATAACCCCGATTTTTTTGCTAAAAGTAGTGAACCTATATATCTTTTACCATAATATTTCCATCATTTTATAACATGGCTTCTATATTTTCAAACACCTTTCTTGATAATTTTTTATTTTTCATACTAATAAAGTTTTCACTAAAACATTAAACAGCTTTCTTGTACGTGCTTAATAATGCCTAATTTTTGCGTAAAGACTTTTTCTCACATGGAAATATTAATCCTCATAAACCTTGAAATTTTAGCAAAAAGAAGGGGAAATATTTAAACCAAAAATCCCCCTCATCTTATAATACGTCTGCTTAATCTTTTCAAACATTCTTAACAATTGCTTTTCATACTAATCATAATATTAATACAAAACTACCCCAATAGATGAAAAATACGCCCCAAAACCTGGTTTTGGGGCGTAAGTCTATATGTATTTATATATCCAAAAATGAAATGTCTTAAAGTTTCATTAGTTCATAAATAATTTTTGCAGCTTGAGCGCGTGTCGCTGTGCTGGTTGGGGCGAAAATATTTTGCCCTACCCCGCTTATAATTCCGGCTTGCTGCATTGCATATACTGCATCTTTAGCATAGTCCGCAATGCTTAAGTCATCGACAAATACTACTTTATTGTATTTTTTGGGAATTTTCTTGCCCGCAACTTCTGCCGCTCTTACAATAACAACCGCCATATCCTGCCTTAGAATTGGGTCATTAATTCCGAAGGTATTATCGGTATAACCCTTTATAATCCCCCGGGACGCAGCGATGGACACAGCTTCAGTGTACCATTGCCCGCTTTGAACGTCTGAAAACTTTGGAGCTTCCCCTGACGCTTTAATTTCTAAGGCCTTAACAAGCATAACCATAAACTGGGCCCTTGTAACTTGGGCATTGGGGGCAAAGGTCTTTTCATCCATTCCGTTAATTACGCCTTTGTAGGACAATACCTTTATGGCTTCAATTGCCCACGGCACATTGTCCACATCAGTAAATTTCAATGGTATTTCATCTATATCAATATCAACAATTTTCTTTTCCGGCTCTTCTGTTTTGTTTTCATCGTTGTTTTGATTTGTAGGTTGATTATTGTTAAATGGAATCTGCGGCCCGCTGTTATTTCCACCATCATTGTTGCCGCCAGTGTTTCCACCGCCACTTGGTTTTTGTCTTACCGTAACTTGCGCGCTTGCCTCAAATCCGCCGTCGGCGGTAGTTACGGTAATAACCGCAGTACCTTCAGCTATTCCTTTAACAAGCCCGCTGGAATTTACCGTTGCCACGCTTTCGTTGCTTGACTGCCAGCTTACATTTTTGTTTGTCGCGTCTTTAGGCTCAATGTTTGCAACCAATATAGAAGAATCACCCACATAAAGTGATAAGGATTCTTTATTTAAAGACACACCTGTAACATTTATTTCCTGTGGGCCAGACAATTCTTCAACCACATTAAAATAATGGGTAAATATTACTTCACCGCCTGCGGAAACTTCCATCACATATGAGCCGTCAGCTTTCCATTTGGAATTTTCTAATTCAATTAATAAATTAATCCCGTCTTCTTTTAAGTCCTTATTTGATTTTATCACCATATAGATGACATCGCCACTGGTGCTTGCAACTGTGAAAGTTACCAAGCTTGCGCCGGTAAGAGCTTTAACTCTAATTACATCTCCGGGCATATACTCTTCATAAAGGGGTTCCAGTAAAACAAACCCGTATTGTGCTGCACTAATGCTCATAAATGACAGTATAAAAACAAATGCTAAAGCTAGGGCTATAATCTTTTTTCTCATATTACTCCTCATTTCTAATGCGGCATATTTGGTCTATGTGGATATTAAATAAAAAGCTATAAAAAAGTAAATTATATATTAAAACTTACATTATTTTCGGTTTTATAAATAATACAAAATCATTTTTAAAATAAATAACTTAAAAAACTTAAATAAACTATAATACCTAAAATAACTACTAAAAGTATTAAAATCCAAAAACCTTTAATTAATATTACAGCAGTTGCGGTTAAACCGCAACTGCTGCATATTTTTTAAAGTTTAATTATTTTTGTTTTTTGCTGTATACGCCGTAAATCATTACAGCAGCTTGAGCTCTTGTTGCGTTTTGTAGCGGAGCGAATGTTCCGTCGCCCATACCGTTAATGATTCCAGCTTTTTGCATTTCGTAAACTGCTTCTTTAGCCCAATCAGCGATCTGGCCATCATCAGTGAATACATCCTGTGCCCTGATAGCTGTTAGCTGGATTCCAGTAACCTTAGCTGCACGGTATACCATTACAGCCATTTCCTGACGGGTTATGTTCTGATCAGGCCTGAAGGTTCCGTCTTCATAACCTTGAACAATGCCCGCTGCAACTGCGGATGCAATGTATGACATGTACCATGCACCTGGTCTTACATCGCTGAATTTATCAGTTGTTGCGTTTTGGTTATATACTCCAACTGCCTTTGTTAGCATTGTCAAGAATTCAGCTCTTGTTACCAAACTATTGGGGTCAAATACTTCAGCAGTTCTACCTTCAATTACGCCTGCTTCATAAAGTTTTGTGATAGCGTCCTGAGCCCACGGTACGGTAGCTAAGTCCTTAAACTGAGCTTTTCTTGATATTCCACCATCGGTTAAATCAATGTATGGTCTTCCGCTATCTCCGCCACCACCTGCTGATGTTGCTGATTTAACAGTTACTTTAACTGTCTTTGTGAATGTTTCACCACCAAGTTTGGTGTTGTCTTTAACAACAACATCAATGTTTGCTGTACCAGCTTTTACGCCTCTAACTTCCCCTTTGCTATTTACTGTAGCAATGGAAGGATTCCTTGATGTATATGTTACTGAAACTTTTGACGCATCATTTGGAGTATATTTTACAGTAATCGCTTTTGTGCTGTTTACATAAACAGTCATTGAGCTTGATACACTAACTGATTGAAGCGGTACTTCAACCCAAACATAAGCTCTTACTGTTTCAAATGCTTTGCCAGCTACAACATAGTCAGGATATTTTAGTGTACCAACAAATGTTTGTGTATCCTTAGTGTAACTGGGCTGCCATTTATTCGCTTCTCTCCATTCAACATCTACATCGATTTCAACAGCGTCATCGTTGTTTTCGCTATTTGCGTTTACAACTGTTACTTTAATGCTTTGCGGTAAAACGTTGTTCTTTACATATTCAACAGATTTACCTTTTTCAACCGGATAGTAGTCTTCAAGTTCTTCAACAGCGATTACCTTAAATTGGGAAGCAATCACTACATAAGCAGTAACTTTAGTATTATCGCCTAGTTCGACGCCTGGAATTTCAGAAACAGGAGCTTCGAAGGTAAATGTGCCTTCTTTTCCTTCTTCGAAGTCTTCACTTGTCCAGTCTCCAACTACAAGCTGGATTGTTTCCCCGCTTTCTAGTTTAGCGTTTACTTTATTGGGAAGAATACCTAGTATATCTTCTAAAGTAGCGCCAACTTGAGCAATCCTATAAATTGTTTCAATTTCAGCTACTTTTCCGGATGCTTTTTGAAGTATTACAGTTGCTTCAACTTGGGTAAATTCGCCAAGTTTAATTCCTTCTACTTCTTTAACTGTTGCAGTGAATTTATATTCGCCTGCTTTGTTCTTATCGTAATTCGGGCATTGCCAGTTTTCAAGTTCTAGCACAACTACTTCGTCAGTATTTAGTGTTGCGTTAATTCTTGTCGGCAATTTGCTAATTACTGTTTCCAATGCTGTGCCAACCGGCAATATTAATGTTTCTATTTCTTCAATCGCTACAACTTCAAGTTCTATAAGTGTCACTTTAGCTGTTGCGGTTGTGTTTTCTCCTAATACTACACCTTCTTTTTCCTTTACAGGTGCAACAAAGGTATATTCACCAGGAGTATTAGCGTCATATTCTTCGCCTTCTGCTAATTCCCAACCTTCAACTTCAAGTTCAACAGTTTCTTCATTTACCAAAACAGCAGTTACTTTATCAGGTAGCATGCTAATTACATCTTCAAGTGAAGTACCAACAGGCGCTGTTAATTGCACTTCTTCAATGTAATCAACTTCTATACCTGATTCAACCAATGTTACTACTGCTTGCGCTTTGGTTAAATCACCATATAAAACTCCAGCTTCTTGAACTATATCTGCTTCAAATTCATACGCTTCCGCGCCTTCTTCAAAATCGCCAACAAGTGACCATTCTCCAACATTAACTTTGCCAGCGCTTTCTTGTCCTTCACCGTCAACGATTTCATAGAATGTTGCATCAAGTTCACTTGGAAGAGCAGCAATCATATCTTCCAATGTGGTTCCTGCTGGAAGTGTGGTTTCGAAAGTTTCAACACTTGCTAATTTCTTTTGGTATATGTTAATCTTTTTAGCTACTCTATATGTACCGTAGCCTACTACTAGCGTATATTCACCAACAACCAAATTTCCATCAGCAACAATGTTAATTCCGCTAGCTAAATCAGTATCTTTAATATTTCTAAAATAAACTGATGTGCCTTTGCTATTGATAATATTTAAAACTAAAAGCGGAAATTCGCTTCTACCTTTAACAGTTATAACTTCGCCTCTGAGATAGTCTTGTTTTAATCCTTCAAGTACAACACGTTCTTCGATCTCTTCCTTAACTTCAAATGTTAATTCGCTTTTTACATTGTAAGCGGCGTTTTCAACCCTTATTGTATATGTACCAAGGATGGCATCCTCGGGGATTTGTAGATAAATCCCCGAGCTTAGGTCATCCTTTGATATATTTCTAATATAACTCACGCCACCTCTTGGATTAACCAATGTTAAGGTAAGTAGAGGAAGGTCGGTGTTTCCTTTTATAATTACTATATCAGAAGGAAGGTATTCTGCATTGACAGCGTCTAGCTCCACACTATTGCCTGCAGCAAACGCGCTTATGCCCGTAAGCAGCATCAATAGTGTTAATGCCATGGCCACAAATCTCTTGCTGAGCATATGCATTTAAACACCCTCTCAAAATAAATTTTTAAATGTGCAACGACCCGACAGTCAATTATTCAGCTTGATAAACTGCTGTTTCAGTAGCATCTTCTGATAGCGGAGTGATTACAGAACCACCTGTTAGCGGAAGTTCAAATCCGTCAACAACGCCAACGTGTACAATGTAGGTTTCGCCTTCTTGTACATCGGATAGTGTGTATTGAGCACCATCTGTTGTGGATACTTTACCGCTGAATACAACAACCGGAACTTCTCCGCCGTTTCCTAGTTTAGCGATTGTGATAACAACTTTGTCGTTGCCATCTTCGTCTACATATTCTTCATCTAGAAGAACTACATTGAATTTAACAACAGCGCCGTAATCGCCTACTGTGAATTCTAGGTCTTCAACTGCATATACAGCTTCAACAGCTTCTGCAACTGTTACTTTTGCAACAGGTTGTTTGCCGTCTAGATCAACACCTTCGATTGCTTCAACAGTACCTGTGAAGGTGTATTCGCCAGCTACATCTGCATTATAATCTTCGCTGTCCCATGCAACTGTAAATTCAACTGTTGAATTATCGTCTAGTGTTGCTTCAATCTTGTCGCCAAGCAATGCGATAACTTCTTCTTTGCTTGTTCCAGGAGCAACTGTCAAGGATTTTTCAGCAAAGGATACAACCTTCTTAACTTCTGGTTGTTCGCCACCTAATTTGAAGATATCATAATCTGTGATGTCTTCCATGTCTGCGCTAGCATCAGGATCTGAGAAATAAATGCTTGTTGTATGTCGTTCTTGTTTGTCAAGTTCAATTCTAATATCAACTTTATCAATTGATCTGTCAACAATCTTAAATCTTGCAATGTATGCTGTATATTCTGTTTGATCTTCTGGGAATGTATAATATTTGTTTCCATCCATTAAATATGCTAAATCTGGGTCAGCATAGTATGTAACCTTAGCAACACCATTTTTGTTATCGCTAACGTTTGTTACGCGTTTGAAAACAGGCTTTTCTGCATCGCTGTCTTCGTCATAAACCGTAGCTGTTTCTTCTAATGTTTTAACGAATGGACCTTCTGATTTATCACTAGTAATTTCTGATCCTTTTGAGTTAACAAGTTTAACTTGATTAGGATCAAAATTTATTGTAACTTCAGAAAGAATTAATTTACCATTAAAATCACTAACAATAACAGGAACATAGAAAATGTCGCCTTCTAGGTCTGCTAAAGAATCAATTGGATTTCTGTTTGCATCCAAAAGTTCTAGCCTAACCTTACCTGTCTCAGCAGCGAATGCCGGGATAACAGAAATAGCCATTAGCACCGCAATCATAATAGCGGCAAGTCTCTTCATTGATTTCATAAAACTAAAACCTCTCTTTCTAAGTTTTAAAAGTCTAAGTATAATTACCTACCCGAGATTTAAAAAAGCAACTTTTTTATAAAAACCTGTTAATTATTCTACATCATCAACGCTGTCATAGTTGGAAATGATTTGTACTAATTCAGCGGAGCCTATCTTTGTGTCAGCGTCGATATCGTAATCTTCAACATATTTTTCGTCGCCAGTCATTGAGTCATATACATTGATGATACCTACAAGGTCGTGGGAGTTGATACTTCCGTCTCTTGTTGTTGTTCCGTCGCCTTTGATATCACCAGCTAGAAGCCTGATTTCATCTTCAACTTCATAGTCTTCATCTTCGATTACAATTTCACCAACAACTCTCTTTAGGTAGCCTTGGCGTTCAAATACAAGTTTGTATGTACCTGCTTCATCAACTACAACTTCAAATACAACTTTGTTATCAACTATTGAATATTCACCAAAATATTCTACAGGTTCGCCTTCTTCAACAACTTTCTTAGCTACAACCTGCAATCCGTTTGCAGCTGCTTCTGTTGCAGCCATCAATTTAACGGTACCAGTAATTTTGTATCCGGTTGGTTCTACGGTTTCATTTAAATTAAATGGCTTGCTGAAAACTTGAGCAACGTTTGTGCCGCCAAGATATAATTTGAATTCTTGGTCTTCGCTTGCAGCCTCAACTTTGAATTGATATGAGAAAGTGCCGTCTGCTGCTGTTGTAACCTGGTCGATATAAGCGATGTCTGAGTCTTGAACGTTTTCAATGTCAGCACCTGTGGTTACTAAAATGGTGGATTCAACCTGTGCATTGCCGCTGATTGTACCAGTAACGGTTACTTCGCCATCAGTTGTTGTTTTGACATCAACGCCAACAACTTCTGCAGCAAAAGCGTTCATGCACATCATTAAGAGAATTCCTACACACACTAATGCGCTAAAAATCTTTTTGCTTGTGGATTTTTTCATCTTTTTAGACTCCTTTCATTGTTTGGATATATAAATTATAATCGCTCTGAGAAGTGTTCTTCTGACCTTTAGGCTTACCGGCACTCCGGCGGGCCTAAACAGACAGAACAACACATTCAATATGGCTTATACCCATTATAGCATAAACCAACAAATTTTCAATACCTTTATAAAAAGTTCTTGAAAAAACTTTCAAATAAATTACGTTTTTGTACATATTGCTAAAAAAACTAAGTTAATTTTTTATATATTCTTCCAATGAAAATTGAAACATAATGATTAAAGCATATGATTTTTTAAAGAATTATGCTTTAGCATTATGCTTTTTTAAACGGCCGCAAACTTATGTACCCCAACCGTTCATATATCCCCCCTTTTTTATTTTTTATAAGCCTTTGAGTAAATACAAATACCTCCTTCACTCCCCTTTAGTGCTTATAAATTATATATAAATTATATCATAAACAAAGCTAATTTTTCTATTGGAAAATTTATCAAACCGGGTTTTCAATAATTTTTAGCGCGCACTTTATGCCGTCAACCGCAGAAGATGTAATCCCGCCGGCATAACCTGCGCCTTCCCCGCAAGGGTAAACCCCCGAAATGTTGCTTTGAAAAGTGCAGTCTCTCATAATCCTGATGGGGGATGATGACCTTGTCTCAACAGCGGTCAAAACCGCTTCTTGCGCCGCAAAACCGTTTAATTTCCTGTCTAATTTTATTATAGCGTCTTTTAAATTTTGCGCAAGATTTAATTTATAAAAATTTGGCAAATTGAAAAAATCATCCAGTGAAACAAACTCAACGCCCCTTTGATAGGTGGGAAAAACATCATAAAAAGCCTTTGAGGGGATTCCCTTTAAAAAGTCCCCCACAAGCTGGCAGGGGGCTTTATAGCTGTATCCGCCAAAGGCAAAAGCCCGCTTTTCAAGCTCCCTTTGAAAGTACATTCCCAAAAAAGGGTCTTCCCCCGGAAAATCCCCGGGAGTAACGCTAACAAGCAAGGCGCTGTTGGCGTTTTCGCCATCGCGGCTGTATTCGCTCATGCCGTTTGTAACAACTCCCCCTTTTTCAGAAGAAGCCGCCACAACATATCCGCCGGGACACATGCAAAAAGTATAAACGCCCCTTCCCAGGCTTGATTTGCATGAAAGCTTGTAATCCGCCGCCCCCAGTTTTTTGTGGTTGTAAAACTTCCCATACTGGCTTTTATTAATCATGCTTTGTTTGTGCTCAATCCTGACTCCAACGGAAAAAGGCTTCGGGGAAATTACTAACCCCCGCCTGTGAAGCATTAAAAACGTGTCCCTCGCGCTGTGGCCGATTGCCAAAACCAAAGTGGCGGTGTCAACAAATTCCCCGCTTGAAAGCAAAACCCCAATAAGGCGCCTTTTTCAATTACTAAATCGGAAAGCGCGGTTTCAAATCTCACTTCACCGCCCAAAGAAATTATCTTTTGTCTTAAGTTTTTTACAACGGTTTGCAGCTTGTCCGTTCCAATATGGGGTTTGTTTATATATAAAATTTCTTCAGGCGCGCCGCACTCATAAAAGGTTTTTAACACTTCCCTTACAAGGGGGTCGCTAATTCCCGTGTTCAGCTTGCCGTCAGAAAAAGTCCCGGCTCCCCCTTCCCCAAACTGGACGTTTGAGTTTTCGTCAAGGCCTGCGCCCTTCCAAAAGCTTTCAACATCCGCCTTGCGCCTGTCTATATCCTTTCCCCGCTCGATAACAACGGGGGCAAGGCCCGCTTTTGCCAAGACATAAGCGCAAAAAAGCCCCGCGGGGCCCGAACCTGCAATAACCATCCTTTTTTGGGATTTTCTTTTAGCTTTTGGGATTTCAAATTCCTCTTCCGGGGCCTGTGAAAAACCCAAAACCTTAACCGGGGTGGCCACATCAACTGTATATACAAATTTTATATTGTTTTTATCCCTTGCGTCAATGGCTTTTTTTACAATTTTTATTTCATTTATATCCTTTTTGTCAACTTTTAGCTTTTTTGCCGCTTTGTCCGCTAAAGCCTTTTCGTCCTCATCCAAACCCAATTTTATATCCGTAAGCCTTATCATACCCTATCCTGTCCTTTTGCCGCATTTTTCCCTGCCAGTGCCCCTGAGGCCCATGCCCACATCAGATTATACCCGCCGCAGTCCCCGTCAATATCCAAAACCTCGCCGCAGGCATAAAGGCCTTTGTGCTTTTTGGATTCCATGGTGTATTTGTCAAAATCCTTCGTTTTCACCCCGCCAATGGTAACCTGGGCGTTTTGAAACCCCATGGTTCCCAAAACCTTAAAACGCCAGTCTTTCATAAGGCGGGCCAGCCTCATTATCTCCTCGCCGCTTAACGTGGACACCATCCTATCATAGGGCAAAACCCCCGCTGCCTTTAGCAGGGTATGCCCGACTTTTTTATGCAAAAACCCGGCTAAATAGCCGTCAAGTTTTTTATACGGAAGGAGTTCCTTCCTATATATAAGGTAAGAAATGAGTTCATCCTGACTGAATTCGTCAGCCAAATCAATGGAAATGACAAGGTTTTCTTTTGACGCATGCCTGGAAAGATTAAAAATGGTAGGCCCCGACATGCCGTTTAATGTGAATAAAAGTTCCCCTTTTTGAACATCCAATATTTCATTATTACATATAGCCCTTGCAGTTACGTTTACCTTTATCCCGTTCATGGCCTTGACATAGGTGGGGTCTGTCTTTATCTGGACTAAAGCAGGGTAAAGCTTTGTAATCTTATACCCCAGCGCGCTTAAAATATAATACCCCCCGCCGTTTGAGCCTAAAGACGGGGTTGCTTTCCCGCCGCAGGCAATGATGACTTTGTCGCACCTGGCCTTTTTCCCATCCTGGGTTTCCAAAACAAACCCGCCATCTTGCGGGGTGATTTTTGCCACGTCAAAATTGCAAATTTCCAAAACCCCAAGCCTTCGGCACTCTTCCCTAAGGCAGTCCAAAATTGAAGAAGCCTGCCCGCTCCGGGGAAATACCTTCCCCCCCTCTTCCACTACCGGATAAATTCCCAATTCCTTAAAAAAGCCCATTATCTCATCAGGCCCAAACTGGGAAAGGGCGGGCAGAACAAAAGAAGGGTCCTCCCCGTGGTAGTTGTCAACGGTGTAGGAGACATTGCAAAAATTGCACCTTCCGTTTCCCGTCGCCAAAATCTTTTTTCCCACGCGGTCTAACCTTTCATATACCGAAACTTCCGCTTTTTCATTTTCCCGCTTTGCAAAAACCGCGGAAATCAGGCCCGCCGCGCCTCCCCCGATAACTGCAATATCCATAAAACCCCTCTTTTTTTATTTTGTGTCCCATTTTAAAATATGGGCCTCGGTTTCCCTTTTTTTGTCCCTTCCCATCAGGTCAACAATGGTGTCCTTAGCCTTTTTGCCGCAGAACAGCACCTGATAGGTTTCAAACACAATGGGCATTTCCACGCCTTCACGCTTTGCCAAATGATACGCCGTCTCACAGGTGGTAACCCCTTCCACCACCATGTGGACTTTTTCCAAGGCCTCTTCCAGTGTATAGCCCTGCCCGATTAATATTCCAGCCCTTCGGTTTCTTGAGTGCATGCTGGTGCAGGTTACAATCAGGTCCCCAATACCTGAAAGACCCGCAAAAGTGGAGTACTGCGCACCCATTTTAACCCCAAGCCGCGCAATTTCCACCATTCCACGGGTCATTAACGCCGCCTTTGTGTTGTCCCCAAAACCTAACCCGTCGCAAATGCCCGCGGCTAAAGCAATCACGTTTTTTAACGCGCCGCCAAGTTCCACGCCGACAATGTCAGGGTTAGTATATACCCTGAAGGATTGGCACATAAATATATCCTGCACAAATTCGGCCACTTTTTCATCCTTTGACGCCACCACGTTTGTGGTGGGTATCCCCCTTCCTACTTCTTCCGCGTGGCTTGGCCCGCTCATGCTGGCGATTTTTGCCTGGGGCACTTCCTCCTCAAAAATTTCGGACAATCTCTTGTGGGTGCCCTTCTCCAACCCTTTTGACACATTCAATAAAACCGTTCCCTCTTTTATAAGGGGGGACAACCTCTTTGCGATATCCCGCGCGGACTGGCTCCTCACCGCTGAAACCACAAGGTCTGCGCCATTTACCGCAAACTCCAAATCCCCCGTGCAGTTTATATTTGAAGGGAGCAACACTCCCGGCAAAAATTCCTTGTTTTCCCTCTCTTTTTGCAAAGCAATTGCTTCTTCAGGCCGCCAGGACCACAAATTTATATCATAGCCCTTGTTTGCCAAAAGCACTGCCAAGGCAGTCCCCCAGCCGCCAGAACCAACTATTGCAATTTTCATAATAAACTACCCCCACATTATTTTTTCTGCCCAATCTTTGACTCGGTGCCATTTAAAATACGCTTTATATTGTCCTTATGCCTGATTAACGACAATACGGAAGCTAAAACAGCGAAAATCACAAAATACATATCCCCGTTTATGTAGTAAGCGCAAAAAGGGAAAATCAACGCCCCCGCACAGGAGCCGAGGGATACCATCTTAAATATCGCAATAAGCAAAATCCCAACCACAAAAATTATAAGGGCGCAGCGGTAGTCCAAAAGAAAAATCGAAGTGACGGAAGTCAATATCCCCTTCCCCCCGCGGAAACCGAAAAACACGGGGAAGTTATGCCCTAAAACCGCGCAAAAAGCGGCGGTGTATTTTCCTATATTGTAAAAAGACCCGTCAATATTCAATATCTTAAAAAGCCCCATGGAAAGCAAAATCGCAACAATCCCCTTTAAGGCGTCGCCAATCACCACAATGGCGCAGGCCTTTTTGCCGTATGTCCTTAAAGTGTTGGTAGCCCCCGCGTTTTTGCTTCCGTGATTTCTGATATCGTCCTCTCTTAATTTTGAATAAATAATTGAAGTGTTAATGCTTCCTATTAAATAGGAAAGTATCGCAGTTATGCACACAAACAAAATGTTTATCAATCCTTTTCGCCCCTTTCCCTCACAATGAACCTGATGGGTGTGCCGGAAAGCTCAAAAGCCTGCCTGATTTGGTTTTCCAAATACCTCATATAGGAAAAATGGGCAAGCTCTTTGTCGTTTACAAACACCACAAAGGTCGGCGGCTTTGTGGAAGCCTGGGTAATATAGTAAAACTTCAGCCTCTTCCCCTTATCTGACGGCGGCTGGACTTTAGCCGTCGCCTCGTATAACACGTCGTTTAGCGCCCCCGTCTGAAGCCTCATGGCGTTTTGGTTTGCCACATATTTAATCATGTCGTACAATTTGTTTACCCTCTGCCCTGTTAAGGCGGAAATAAACATAACAGGGGCATAGTCCATGAAGGCGAGTTTTTCCATGACTTCCTTTTTGTAGTTGTCCATGGTCTTGTCGTCTTTTTCAATGGCGTCCCATTTGTTAATCACTATAATTGAGCCCTTCCCCTGGTCATGGGCGTATCCCGCGATTTTGGTGTCCTGTTCGGTAACCCCTTCTTTTGCGTCTATCATAACAAGGCATACATCGCTTTTGTCAATGGCGGCAAGGGAACGGATTACCGCGTACCTTTCAATATCGTCCTCAATCCTGCCCCTTTTGCGCATGCCCGCGGTGTCAATGAAGGAGTATTTTTGCCCCTCATACTCAAAATAGGTGTCAATGGAATCCCTTGTGGTTCCCGGGATTGGGCTTACAATTACCCGCTCTTCACCTAAAATCCTGTTTATAAGGGAGGATTTCCCCGCGTTGGGCTTTCCTACAACCGCAACTTTAATCCTGTCCTCTTCTTCTTCCTCTTGGGGGATGTCCTTAAAGTGCTTAACACATTCATCCAACAAATCCCCAAGCCCCATGCCGTGGATTGAGGAAACCGGGAAGGGGTCGCCAAGCCCCAGATTATAAAACTCATACACTTCCGCAGGGGGAGCCCCCGGGGTGTCAACTTTGTTTACCGCCAGCACAACGGGCTTTTGGCTTTTTTTCAAAAGCCGGGCAATATCCATGTCAGCGCTGGTTAACCCGTCCCTCACATTTACCACAAAAATAATAACGTGGGCCATCTCAATGGCCAGCATTGCCTGCCTTACTATTTTTTCAAGTATAAAGTCGTCGGTTTTAGGCTCAATGCCCCCTGTATCTATCAAAGTAAAATTTTTGTCAAGCCAGTTAGCCTGGGCGTACACCCTGTCGCGGGTAACCCCGGGGGTGTCGTCAACTATTGAAATCCTTTCGCCCACAATTTTATTAAAAAGGGTGGATTTCCCCACATTAGGCCTTCCTACAATGGCTACAACAGGTTTTGGCATATCAACCTTCCTTTCGTGCAAGTTTTCCTATGTTTTCATATTATGCCAAGTATTTTGCTTATAAATTCAAAACCATTTACATTTACAGGTGTTATTTTAACATTTAATTCCCTTTCCAAATCGGAAACAGTAACATCATCCAAAAACACACAGTCGCCATACCTGAGCATGCTTGCGGGGATAAAGGCTTCATCCCCCAAATTTTTCCCCTTAAGCTGATTTATAATGTCCGAGCCTGTAACCAGCCCCGCCACGGTGATTTTTTCCCCGAAAAAGTCGTTTCTTATGGGAAACACCTGGATTTTTAAATTTTCGTATTTTTCCATTAAACCCGAGGAAATTTTCTTTATAAAATCCCCCGCCAAAACGCCCGTAATTATGGAAACGTTCCTGTCCTTGATTTTTTTGGGCAAATCCTTTTTGGCAAGCTCAATCTCCTCTGTAAAACTTGCCATAAGCCCCACCCCGTTTTCAATCTGGGGAAACCCCTCATAATGGGACGCACCGGGGATTGGCATTTTGGCGTTTAGATAAAACTCGTCGGCAAGATACACAAAATTTGAGCCCAAATCTTTTTTCAACCGCTTTTGCCACTTTGTAACCTGGGCGATTACCTTTTTTGAGCTTTTTTCATCATACCCCTCAATCTGGGTTAACCCCTCGCGGTACTTTGTAAGCCCTATCGGAACCACGGACACGCTTTTTACCGCAGGGTAAAGCTTTGCCAAATCAAAAATGGTGCGGTCTAACTCCTTCCCGTCGTTAAATGACGGGCAGAGCACAATCTGGCAGTTCATGGTAATATTGTTTTCATAAAACCGCTTCATATACTCATAAATTTTCCCCGCCCGTTTATTTTTGAGCATAAACACCCTAAGGTCATGGTTTGTGGTATGGACGGAAATATTTATGGGGCTAATCCTCATGCGGATTATTTTTTCAATATCCTCATCACGCATATTTGTTAACGTAACATAATTGCCTTGGAAAAAGGAAAGGCGGGTGTCGTCGTCTTTAAAATAAAGGGTTTTCCTCATACCCTTGGGAAGCTGGTCAATAAAGCAAAAAATACACTTATTCTGGCAGCTTTTGGGGCCGTCAATCAATTCATTTTCAAAAACAAGCCCCAAGTCCTCGTCCTCATCTTTTTCTATTTCAATTATTTCAATTTCCCCGTTTTGCTTTTCAATTTCAACTTCAATGAAACTGTCCGCGCACAAAAAGCGGAAATCCAAGATATCGCAAACCTCCTGCCCGTTTATGGACAACAAATAGTCCCCCGGTCGGATTTCGCACTCGTCGGCGATGGAGTTTTTTACAACATCCGAAATTTTTATCTTCTTCAATTTATACACCCTTCATGAAGGAAACAATCCTGATTTATTTTAATAATAAGTATATATGATAAATTTTCTAATTGCAACAAACAAAACCCCATAATTTTAAACATTTTATCTAAAAAAAGCAATTTATAAAATAGCCAAAAAAGAGTTTGTTTTTTTCAACAAATTCTTCTATTTTTACCTTTTAAAATTATTGACAATATGTAATTAATGTAGTTAAATAATAATAAAATGTATAATGCCTGCCGCCTCTTTTTATAAGAGGCGGCTTGTTATGTTTTGTATTTTTTTAAAGTTAAAGGGGTCTTTTTATGAAAAGTTTAAAATGGCTTTGGCAGTACATATCTCCCTACAAAAGGCGCCTGTTTTTGGCCCTTGGCTTAACTTTGACAAACGCAATCCTTAGCAATATCCGCCCCTACATCACAGGCTTAATCGTGGACGGTGTGTTCCGCGGCGGGAATTTTGACATCTTAATCCCATTGGTATTAGCCTTTATCGCCACAATCGTGTTTAAGGATATTTTCAGGATTTGCGACCACTACATGTTGGAAGATACAAGCCAAATCGTCATTATGAATATCAGGCGGGACTTATACTCGTCAATGCAGCAGCAGGATTTTACCTACTTTGATAAAAACCGCACCGGCGATATTATGACAAAGATGAGCGCCGACGTGGAAGGCATACGCCACTTTGTGGCATGGGTTATAAACTCCGCCTTTGAAAGCGCGGTGCTTTTTATCTCCGCCCTCTTAATCATGGGCTATATAAATTGGAAGCTAACCTTGTGCTTGTTTTTGGTAACACCCGTAATCGGCATTATCGCCTTCAGGCAGACAAAATCCGTTCACCCCGTTTTCCACAACATAAGGCAGTCATTGTCAAGGCTTAACACGGTAGTTCAGGAAAATATCAGCGGCAACAGGGTGGTTAAAGCCTTCACAAGGGAAAGCTACGAAATTGAAAAATTCAAAGCCGCAAACCTGGAATACAAAAACGCAAATATCGAAGGCTCAAAAGTCTGGCGCAAATATGTGCCGCTACTAGATTCCATGGCCAACTCCCTTAACGTTATCATTTTAATCGCGGGGGGAATTTTAACCATACGGGGGGACATGACAGTGGGGGAACTAGTAACCTTCAACTCCCTTTCATGGGCGTTAAACACCCCCATGCGCAACGTGGGCTGGCTTATAAACGACAGCCTGCGCACAATCACAAGCCTTGAAAAAGTCAAGGAAATGGTTGAGGAAAGGCCAAAGATTTACACAAAGGAAGAATACATAACAAAGGACAGGATAAAAGGGAAAGTGGAATTTAGAAACGTTTCCTTCTCCTATGGCGACACATTGGTTTTAGATAACATCTCATTTACCGCAAACTGCGGCGAAAGCGTGGCAATCATAGGCGCCACAGGCTCGGGAAAATCCACCCTCATTAGCTTAATCAGCCGTTTTTACGATGTAACAGAAGGCGAAATCCTAATTGACGATATAAACATTAAAGAATACAACCTCAAAAAGCTGCGCCAGAATATCTCCATGGCTATGCAGGACGTGTTCTTGTTTTCCGATACCATAGAAGGGAACATCTCTTACGGCGTGCCTGACGCAAGCTTTAACGACGTGGAAGAAGTGGCAAAGGCGGCCGACGCCCATGACTTTATCGTGGAAATGACGGAAGGTTACGATACCATTGTGGGCGAGCGGGGCGTGGGCCTCTCGGGGGGCCAAAAGCAAAGGATAGCTCTCGCGCGGGCGCTTCTTTCCGACTCCCCCATTTTAATTTTGGATGATACCACCTCAAGCGTTGACGTGGAAACCGAACACTATATCCAGCAGACACTAAAGCAGTACGCTAAAAACAAAACCACCTTCATTATTGCCCACAGGATTTCATCGGTAAAGGACTGCGACCAGATTTTGGTCTTGGATAAAGGTAGGATTGTTGAGCGGGGAACCCATGAAGAACTGTTGGCAAAGGGCGGTTACTACAAAAAAATTTACGATATCCAGCAGGGAAATTTGGATAAGGTAACTGCGTGAAAGGATTGTAATTATGGCGAGAAATAAATTTGACGTTGATGAAAAACTAGAGGGCGAGTTTAATTTCGGACACTTAAAACGGCTTTTAAAATATTTAAAACCCCATGTCAAAACCGTGATTTTGACTTTGTTTGCCATCCTTTCCTCATCAGCCCTAAACCTTTTAAGCCCCATGATTACCTCATACGCCATCGACTACAAAATCCCCCAAAAGGATTTGGCGGGCATTATCTTTTTAGGGCTTGGGCTTTTTCTAATCTACCTTTATAACGCCTTCACCGTAAGGTACAGGATTACAAGCATGTCAAAAATGGGGCAAAGCGTCGTTGAAAGGTTGAGGGAGGATTTATTCGTGCACCTTCAAACCCTGCCTTTCAGCTACTACGACTCCCGCCCGCATGGAAAAATTTTAGTGAGGGTAATAAACTATGTAAACGCCCTAAGCGATTTATTGTCAAACGGTATTATAAACTTAATAAGCGATATTTTTAACGTGGCGGTAATCTTTGCCTTTATGCTCTACATAGATTTAAGGCTCACAGGCATAGTGGTGGTAGGCGGCGTGATTTTCACTATTGCTGTTTTTTCCCTAAAGGACAAACAGCGCAGGGCATGGCAGCTTCACAGCGCCAAGCAGTCAAACCTAAACGCCTATATCCACGAAAGCATAACTGGCATAAAAGTTACCCAGTCCTTTACAAGGGAATGGGAAAACCAAAAGATTTTTGAAAAGCAAAGCCAGCTTGTGAAAGACTCCTTTATGAAGGGAAAAATCATTGACATATGCATTTGGCCCTTGATTGAAACAGTGTCCACCTTAACCACCGCGGTTGTGTTCCTGGTGGGCGCCCATTGGATTTTCACAGGCTCAATTACAGTGGGTAAGGTTATCGCTTTTACGGGGTATGTTTCAATGTTTTGGAACCCCATTATGAACATATCAAACTTTTATAACTCCATAAATAACGCCATGGCGTATTTAGAACGGATATATGAAACCATGGACATCCAGCCCACCGTCCGCGATGTGGAAGGGGCCGTTGAAATGCCCCCCATTAAAGGGGATGTGGAATTTTCCCATGTGTATTTTTCCTATGACGAGGGTAAACCTGTTTTGGAGGATGTATCCTTTAAGGTAAAAAGCGGCGAAACCGTGGCGTTAGTGGGTCCGACGGGCGCGGGCAAAACCACGATTATAAATATAATAAGCCGCTTTTATGATATAGACAGAGGAAAAGTCCTAATCGACGGGCAGGATATTAAATATGTCACATTAAACAGCTTAAGAAAACAAATGGGGGTAATGTTGCAAGACACCTTCATTTTCTCAGGCACCATCATGGATAATATCCGCTACGGAAAACTTGACGCGACCGACGAAGAAGTAATTGAGGCGGCAAAAGCGGTTTGCGCCCACGACTTTATCATGACTTTGGAAAACGGCTACTATACACAGGTAAACGAGCGCGGGTCCCGCCTTTCCGCGGGCCAGCGGCAGCTTATATCCTTCGCGAGGGCCCTTCTTGCCGACCCAAAGATTTTAATCTTGGACGAGGCCACCTCCTCCATTGACACCCAGACGGAAATCGCGCTGCAAAAAGGTTTAAACCGACTTTTGCAGGGAAGGACAACTTTTGTTATAGCCCACAGGTTGTCCACCATAAAAAACGCCGACAAAATCATGTTTGTGGACAACAAAAACATTCAGGAAGCGGGAAACCACGAGGAATTAATGGCAAAGCGGGGCCATTATTACAAGCTGTATACCGCCCAGTACAACCTTTCAGCCGTATAATAACCAAGCCAAAATCTTGCGATTTTGGCTTTTTTTATATACAAATTCCCATATTAATGGTATAATTATATCCAAAACCATATAACGGTTTATATAAATGCCCGTGAAATGATTTTTAAGCGCCAATTTTATATATTGCATGAGCAATTGTTTTATCTTATGGATATTGCATAAAAAAATGCGCAAGCTAAATGGGGTGGTCTTATGGATAAAAAAGCCCTAATGGAAAAAGCCCGCTACGCCGCAAAATTTTCCTACTCCCCCTACTCCAACGTAAAAGTGGGGGCGGCGGTTTTGTGCAAAAACCAAAAAATTTACACGGGGACAAACATTGAAAACGCCTCTTTCGGGGCAACAGTTTGCGCGGAACGGGTGGCTTTGTTTAAAGCCGTATCCGAAGGCGAAAAAGATTTTTTGGAAATCGCGGTTACCCATATCCCCTGCGGCATATGCAGGCAGGTTTTATCCGAATTTGCCCCAAATTTAATTGTCCACGTAAAAAACGGGGATGATATAATTACTTATAAATTAAGCGACTTACTGCCAAACGCGTTTTCAAATAAAAATTTTTAAAACTTGAAAGGAATGATTGAATGCCAAAATCCGGATTCGTGGCAATCGTAGGGCGGCCAAACGTGGGTAAATCCACCCTGCTTAATGCCCTTTTAGGCGAAAAAATCGCCATAATCTCACACAAGCCCCAAACCACAAGGAAAAAGGCCTTGGCTATAAAAACCACAAAAAACGCGCAAGTGGTATTCGTGGACACCCCCGGGGTTCACAGGCCAAGGACAAAGCTTGGGGAATACATGAACAAAGTGGTTTCCGAAACAATCACCGACGTTGACGCGGCAATTTTAATCGTTGACGCCACAAAAGAGATAAACGAAAATGAGGAAAAAATCATTTCAGAACTTTCTTCTAAAAAAATCCCCACAATTTTAGCCATAAATAAAATTGACCTTATTAAAAAGGAAATGCTTTTACCCTTGATTGACAAATACCAAAAACTAATGGATTTTGTAGCCATTATCCCCATTTCCGCAAAATTAAACGACAACGTGGGCGCACTTTGGGAAGAAACGCTCAAACTCATGCCCGAGGGGCCTTTTTACTACCCCGAAGACCAGCTGACGGACGCGAATATCAGGGAAATTTGCGCCGAAATCGTGCGGGAAAAAACGCTAAGGCTTCTTGAGGACGAAGTACCCCACGGGATAATGGTGGAAATTGAAGAAATGAAAGAGGGGGACAGGTTAGTAAGGATTTTTGCGAATATATATTGCGAAAAGGCCTCCCATAAGGCTATAATAATAGGTAAAAATGGTGAAATGCTTAAAAAAATCGGGACATACGCAAGGGAAGACATGGAAAAATTCCTGGAGAAAAAAGTTTACTTAGAGCTTTGGGTAAAAGTTAAGGACGACTGGAGAAACAAAAGCAATTTGTTAAAATCTTTTGGTTTTGAAGGTTAATTTTGACTTAATAAATTTATTTCATCCTTCCTATACTAAATTTAGTATAACAAAGGAGGATGAGTCATGAAGAATTTGTTGTGGAAAATGTTTGAGGAAACCGGCGATATTAAGATATACCTAAAATACGCAAAATACGGCAAGAAGGGTGCGAATAGTGAACAATTTGATAAAGACAAAGGGGATAGTGATAAAATCCGTCAATGTGGGCGATTATGATAAAATCATCACCATATTAAGCCCGCAGTACGGCAAAATGGATATTCTGGCAAAGGGGGTAAGAAGCTTAAAAAACAAAAACTCCCCCGCCACCTCACTTTTCTCCTTTGGCAATTACATCATAAAAAATAAAGGTCAAATGTATTTGCTGTCTTCATGCGAGGTTACGGAAAGTTTTTACGCGCTTTCGGAAGATATCTTCACACTTTCTTATGCCTCGTATTTTGTTGCGCTGATAAAATCCGCAACCGTGCATGAAAAAGAGGAACACGACCTTTTTAACCTGCTTCTTTATTCCCTGCACGCCTTAAAAGCGCACCCTGAAAACCGCAAAACCATAAAATTCGTGTTTGAAATAAGGCTTATTTATCATTTAGGCGAGCTTCCCGATTTTAACACATGCTCAAAATGCGGCAAAGGCGGGATTTTATATTTGTCAAAAGATGGGAATAATGTCTATTGTAACACCTGCAAGGATACATATTCCATATATTTGTCAAGGCCGGTGCTTTACGCCATAAAACTTTCCCTTTGTGACATAAAGCGGGCGTTTTCTTTTGCGGTTGAGGACACGATATACGAAAATTTAAAGGTGATTTCAGAAAATTATATTAAAAATTGCATAGGTTGGCCCCAAAAAAGCCTTGATTTTATATATGAAATTGAGAAAATAAACAAATAATAAAAAAATACTAGAATTTTATTCACCAATAGTATATAATTACCTAGATAAACTATAAAAAAAATAAATTTAAAATATTTTGGAGGTAAGAAGCAAATGAGCAAAAAGTATGTTTATCTTTTTTCCGAAGGCGATGCCAGCATGCGCAACCTTCTAGGGGGAAAGGGCGCAAACCTTGCTGAAATGACAAGGCTTGGATTTCCTGTTCCAGAAGGCTTCACGGTTTCAACCGAAGCATGCACACGCTACTATGAAGACGGCCGTAAAATTGGCGACGATATTTTAGAGCAAATCAAAGAAGCCCTTGCTAAAACCGAAAGCATTGTGGGCAAAAAATTTGGCGACCCCAAAAACCCGTTGCTTTTATCAGTGCGTTCAGGCGCCAGGGCGTCAATGCCTGGTATGATGGACACCATCTTAAACTTGGGCTTAAACGACGAAGTAGTAGTAGGCCTTGCTGAACTTACAGGCAACGAAAGGTTTGCTTATGACAGCTACCGAAGGTTCATTCAAATGTTCTCCGACGTTGTAATGGGCGTTCCCAAGAGCACATTTGAAACTATTATAGATGAATTAAAAGAAGAAAAAGGCGTAAAACTTGACACCGAGCTTGACGCCGGAGACATGAAGGAATTAGTAAAGAGATTTAAAGCATACTTTAAAGAACAAAAGGGCTTTGATTTCCCGCAAGACCCCCAGGAACAATTAATGGAAGCTGTAAAAGCAGTATTCCGCTCATGGGAAAACCCAAGGGCTATCGCATACCGCAGGATGAACGACATCCCATCCAGCTGGGGTACCGCGGTAAACGTTCAACGAATGGTATTCGGTAACATGGGCAACACATCAGGTACAGGGGTTGCGTTCACAAGAAACCCATCCACAGGTGAAAAGAAACTATACGGTGAATACCTAATCAACGCGCAAGGTGAAGACGTTGTTGCAGGTATCAGGACACCGCAGCCCATCGCCCAGCTTGAACAGGACATGCCCGAAGTTTACGCGCAATTTGTTGAAATTGCGGATAAACTTGAAAAGCACTACAAAGACATGCAGGACATGGAATACACCATTGAAAACGGTAAACTATACATGCTACAAACAAGAAACGGTAAGAGAACTGCCGCTTCGGCTTTAAAGATTGCCGTTGACCTTGTTGAAGAAGGCATGAACACCGTTGAAGAAGCAATCCTAAAAGTTGACCCCAAACAATTGGATTCACTACTACACCCAACCTTTAAGCCAGAAGCGCTAAAGGCTGCGACACCAATCGCTAAAGGCCTTCCGGCAAGCCCGGGCGCTGCTTGCGGTAAAATTTACTTCACCGCTGAAGACGCTGTGGCAGCTGCCGCAAAAGGCGAAAAAGTCGTACTAGTAAGGCTTGAAACATCCCCTGAAGATATCGAAGGCATGAACGCGGCTGAAGGTATACTAACCGCCCGCGGCGGTATGACATCCCACGCTGCCGTTGTTGCACGCGGTATGGGTAAATGCTGCGTTGCAGGTTGCGGCGAAATCAAAGTAAATGAAGAAGAAAAACAATTCACCGTAAACGGCGTAACATATAAAGAAGGCGACTACATTTCAATTGACGGTAACACAGGTAATGTTTACGCGGGAATTATTGAAACCCAGGAAGCGTCTTTAACAGGCTACTTTGAAAAATTCATGAAGTGGGCGGACGAGCTTAGGGTTCTAAAGGTTAGGACCAACGCCGACACCCCAAGGGACGCTCAACAAGCGGTTAAATTCGGCGCTGAAGGTATTGGCCTTTGCCGAACAGAGCACATGTTCTTTGCTGAAGACAGAATCCCTGCGGTTAGGGAAATGATTGTTGCTAAAACCACCGAACAAAGGGAAAAGGCTTTAGCAAAACTATTGCCAATGCAAAGAGGCGACTTTGAAGAACTATTCAGGGCTATGAAGGGCTATCCTGTAACCATCAGGTTCCTTGACCCGCCACTACATGAATTCTTGCCCACAGATGACGAGGACATCAAAGCGCTAGCAAAAGAAATGGGCATTACCTTTGAAGAATTAAAACAGACAGTTGCCGACCTGCATGAATTCAACCCGATGTTAGGCCACCGCGGCTGCCGTCTTGCGGTAACATATCCTGAAATCGCTGCAATGCAGACAAGGGCGGTTATCGAAGCGGCAATCATCGTGAACAAGGAAGGCCTAAATGTAGTTCCTGAAATCATGATCCCGCTAGTTGGCGACGTTAAGGAATTAAAATATGTAAAGGACGTTGTAGTAAAGACCGCTGAAGAAGTAATGAAAGAACACGGCGTGACATTGGAATACAAAGTAGGTACCATGATTGAAGTTCCGCGCGCGGCAGTTACAGCTGACGAAATCGCAAAAGAAGCTGAATTCTTCTCCTTCGGTACCAACGACTTAACACAGATGACCTTCGGCTTCTCCAGGGACGACGCGGGCAAGTTCTTGGAAGACTACTACAACAAAAAGATATTTGAATCCGACCCGTTTGCAAAACTTGACCAAAACGGCGTAGGAAAACTTGTTAAGATGGCGGCAGAACTAGGCAGGAAAACCCGCCCTGACTTAAAACTCGGTATCTGCGGCGAACACGGCGGCGACCCGTCAACCGTGGAATTCTGCCACAACATCGGGCTTGATTATGTATCCTGCTCACCGTACAGGGTACCCATTGCGCGCCTTGCTGCAGCTCAAGCGGCAGTATTAGCTAAAACAGGCGCAACAAATTTAGGACAAAAATAATTGATTTTAAATAACAAAATGGCATTACCATAAGGTAATGCCATTTTGCTTTGATATTTTTTAATTTTGTTGTCTTGTATTAAAAATAAATTTGATTTAATATTGAGAAGGGATTATTTTAAATTCACAAAGGAGGATATTTATGGACACCCTAAAAGCCATATTCTCAAGAAAATCCGTAAGAAGCTATAACGGTGAAATTAGCGAAGGTGAGCTTAAAACCATACTAAAAGCCGCCTATGCCGCGCCCATAGGAAGGGCATTATATGAAAACGTGCATATGACGGTGATTTCAAACAAAGAACTGCTATCTCAAATTGACAAATCCTGCGCCGAGCTTTTCCAAAACCCTCAAATGCACCCCTTATATAACGCCCCCTTGTTTGTTTTGGTTTCAGCAAAATTAAACGGGAATGCCGATAACGTGGGCTACTCAAACTGCGCAATTGTTGTCCAAAACATGGCGCTTGCCGCGGTGGAATTGGGAATAGGTGCATGCCACATCTGGGGCGCCGTGAGGGCAATTTTACAAAACAAAGAACTATTAGCTAAACTAAACCTCCCCGAAGGCTTCACCCCCTGCTGCGGCATAATACTGGGTAAAACCAATGAAACCTACACAGAAAGACAAATCCCTGAGGGCAGGATAAAGACGGATTTTATAAGATAAAAAAACTCCATGCAATTTTTATTTTTTAAAAATTTTTTTGCATTGGCAGGTATAAAAATTGTGGTTTAAAAGTGTTTTAAAAAGCTAAAATAACGGGATTGAACCCCGCCAAAAAAATGTGCCGCATTGCGGCACATTTTTATATGTATTCTTCCATCACTATGTCATGGGCTTTTTCCGCCAAATTCATATAGTGTTTATACAAAAACCCGAAAGCGTTTTTATAATTCTTCCTCCAGGGCTTTTTCTTCCCGCAAAAATGCAGTATCGCGGTGTTTTTCATAACCCAGAAGGAGTCATATTTCCCCGCGCTTTTTAGTTTATACTTTGAATAATTCCTCACGTCATAATTCCAAATCACTTCTTCCAAAGGCAGGGTGTATTTGCCATAAAGCACATTAAAAACGTCCTGGTCGGGCAAAAACAAATTTTTCTCATATTCATTTACGCACCTGAAAATATCCTCCGCCCTTGTGATTTTCCTTGCCCTGTTTAAATCAATTAGCAAAACCCCTGTATTATAATACTCATGGTCAATATTAAGCCTTGCGAAATTTATCCCCGTAGTAATTTCCGTAAGCCCCGCGTGGCTTGCCGCCGCAAACACGCAGCCGCCCAAATCCGTCTCCCAAAGTTTTTTTACGGGGTTTATTATTAATATGTCAGGGTCAAGATACAGTATCCTTTCCACATCTTTTGGCAAAATCAAAGGCGCAAAGAGCCTGTAATACATTTCTTTGGGATAGCGCTTGTTGGTCGGGGCATTGTCAAAAAGCCTTGAATCAACCATAATGGGGACAAACCTTGCGCCGTAGCGGGCGCAATAAAGTTCCAGCTCATTTAATTTCTCCCCTGAAATCTCGCTGTGAAGAAGGTATACGCAAACCTTCCTTTCATCAGGGTTATTTAAAAAGAAAGAATGAAGCATTATTTTAAAAGGATAAATATAATTTTCGTTTATGGTGACCAATAAATTCATAGGCTCCTCCTAAAATGTTTTACTTTATGTAAAAAGCGTTTCGCCCCATAAAAAACACCCAAAACGCCGCCCTGTTTGCGGCAAAAACGCCTTTTATCGTAAAACTCAAATAGATTATAAGCCCGCAAAATTACTTTGTCAATCATATAAGCTGTCCCTCGTCATTATTGATTAAAAATCCCCCCTAAATTTATAACAAATAACCATATACTTTATACTTATTAATCATGTATAATTTTTAGGTATAAAAAAATAAGGGTGATTTTTTTGAAAAAAACACTATTGGTTCTACTTACGCTTCTTTTATTTATTTCAGGCTGCGGTCAGAAAGAGGCAAAACAAAAATACGAACTGACCCCTGAGGGTATAATCTCCCCTAAGGTGGCTGAAGAAATAATAAAAGACACGTCAGATACCGTGCTTTTGGCCTTAAAAAACAAGGACGCAAAGACTTTGAGCGAATACACCCACCCTATAAAAGGCGTGCGCTTTACTCCCTACACCTATGTGTCGCTGGAAAACGACATAATTTTTCACGAGGAAAACATGCTAAACTTTTTTACCGACCAAAACACCTATGTGTGGGGGGCCTACGACGGGTCAGGGTTTGATATATCCCTTACCCCCAGCGAATACTTTGAAAAGTTTATATACTCAAAGGATTTTATATCCCCCGACAAGGTAGGGTATAACGAAGTTTTGACCCAGTCAAACGCGCTGGAAAACCAATTCAGCGTCTACGAGCTTCCCATTGTGGTGGAATATTGCCATAATGGGACCGCTGAAAATGCTTACCTTGACTGGGCCAGCTTAAGGCTTGTTTTTGAAGAATATGAAAACAAATGGTATTTAACAGGAATAATACACTGCCAATGGACAATATAAAAAACGGAGGAAAAAATGGGAATAGAAAGAGTCAGACAGTATTTTAAGCAATTCGGAATGGAAGACAAAATTTTGGAATTCCCGGTTTCATCCGCAACGGTGGAACTGGCGGCAAAAGCATTGGGTTGCGATGAAGCCCATATCGCCAAAACCCTTGCCTTTATGGTAAATGGCAAAGCCGTGCTTGTTGTCTGCGCGGGGGACGCAAAAATAAACAATTCCAAATTCAAACAAGTGTTTAACACCAAAGCCAAAATGCTAAAACCCGGTGAGCTTATAGACCTTGTGGGTCACAGTGTCGGCGGGGTCTGCCCCTTCGGGGTAAATGAGGGCGTTTTAGTGTACCTTGATAAATCCTTAAAAAGGTTTACCCATGTGTATCCCGCCTGCGGCAGCAGCAACAGCGCCATAAAGCTTACATTGCCCGAGCTTGAAAAATACTCAAACTATATCTCATACGTTGACGTAACCACAATACCTGAATAAAAGAAGGCAAAACCTTTTTTGCAGCTCAAACAAAAGCCCACGATTTAGGGCTTTTGTTTTATTTTGCTTGCGCGGCGCAAGCGCAGCCCTTGCAAGGTATGGCTTCCGGGGCACATATAAACCACGGGATTTAAAGCTATGCCCCTGGTTACCCCATAATTTTAAAAATGAGGTTTTTTAATATATGGAAATAAGCCTTCTTTTTTATTGTATAAAAATAAGTGCCGCAAAGGGTTTGCCCCATGCGGCACTTTTTATTTGATATTACGGCGCGTAGATAAAGAAAATATCTGCTTCCCTGACTTTTTCCACTTCCACCAAAACAAATGCGCCTAATTTATCCGTATCAAAGGTTACATAGCTTGAGTCCTTATTTCTTGGCACCACTTCTTCATATTCCCCGTCTTCCTCCCTTAACACCAAAACCTTTGAGGGGTCCTGCATTTTGTTAAGAGGAAGCCTTACCGTCAACGGGCCTAAAGGTTCCACAACCGTGTTTTGGGGGCTTACTAAATTTATGTTGAATTTTTCAACGGTTTTCCCTTCAACATTTTTAAATGTAATATCCCCTGCAAAATCCTGCCTACTTGCCGACACATCCACCGACAAGGGGACCAGGTAATTATCCCCCAAAACCTGTATCCCGTTTACGGATTTTGAGAAATTCCCGCGGTTTTTATACGCCAAATCCTTTATGACAACTTCGCAAAACGGCCCTACATGCTGGTTAGTCCTAACCATATCAGGATTTTTTGACGTCACCTGCGTGCGGTCAGTGGCGTAGTCCACCATATAAATGGGCATTTTTTCAAGCCAGCTGTAAAAGCTTTCGTGCTCATAAACCCCTTTATGTATCTGCGGCGCGTCCCCGATTAAATCCACCAGGTTAATGGAAAGCCTGCTTAAATCCACAACGGTATTGGTCTGCGCCTGCATAACCCTAAACATTTTATTGTATGTAGTAGTGCTTGCTATTGTATTTGCTTCGCTGTTTATGCCGCTAATCAAATTTGTGAGCCTTGAAACATTATGCCATGTGCTTCTTAACCTTGCGTTGTCCGCCTGGGACTTATAATAACCCCTCCACATGGCCTGGGGATAGTATGAACTGGTGCTGGTAGATGCCCTGTTTGTTGCTTTGGTCAAAATAATCACTTTTGACTCCGTGCCGTTATTTGTAACCTGGCCGTAGGTCAGTTCATTGGGGTATTTGTTCTGGGTATTGTACACATAATTCCAAAGCCCCAAATTTAACATAATCCTGCGGATTTCTTCATAGGAATTTGCGTTCCCGTAACCTTTTTCGGAAGCTGAAGTTGAGGGGTCATCCTGCGCGCGGGAATCGTACACCCATTGAAAATCCAAAATCACAATTTCACCCTTGTTTTCATCTAAAAATTCTTTGATTTTCGCGGCTTCTTCCGCAAATTCCCCCGCAAAGAAGGAGTGGCTTGAGCGCCATTTCCCGCTGCTTTGGTCATACGAAAGCCTAATATCAAAATACCTCACCCCGTTCTCCAGCAAGGTTTTAGCGTCTGCGTCCTGGGCTTTTGCGTATTTTACGTTATTAACCAAAAGGGGCAAATACTGAAGGTCGCCTCCGTCCTCACTTGCCTGTTGGGAAGTGTCAATATTCAATGTTATATTGTAAGTGAGGGCGTCATGGGCGCCTAACATGTATATTTCCGAAAGCTTTTTGTCAAAAGGCACGTTGTTTTTCATGAAATTCCGCCCGACGGAATATTCAGCTCTAGCAGCCTTATCATAGGGTTTTAGAATGATAATTAAAACAAACACCAAAAATAGCGCTATTACCTTTTTTAGCGCGCCTTTTTTCATATTATCCCCCCAAAAGTTTTTTCTTAAGTTTATTTTAACCTAGATTCCATTCATTCACAAGAATTATTTTGCGGTTTGCAAAAAACCCGATAAAACACCTTTTTTCGCCCCTTGAGGTAACACCGTTTTATTTTAAAAAAAGAGGGGATACCCCCCTCCTACTTAGATTTTTTCTCAAGCTGTTTTTTCATCTGCTTTTTAAAATCATTTTTTTCCTTATCACTGTTTGATTTTTTTATGTTTTTCACATACGGGCTTTTTTTCAAATTTAAGCTGCTTGCTATGGAAATTGGGGAAACAGAATAAAAACCATCACTTACCATACCAACCCCCCCTGTTTTATTTTTCCAAATATGTTATCGGATTTTTTCCCGCAAATTTAAGTGACCCGCATTGATAAATTTTTCAAACCCCCATACTAAAACAAATCAAACAGGGCAAAATAAACTTATACCCAAATTTCCCGCGTTACCCCCTTGCCCCCTTTATTTTCAGCAGTTTTTTGCCCGTTTTTAAACCATACTATTTTGATGGGTAATATTCACAAATTCATCAAATCTTTAACAAAAAATATTGTTAATTATTTATCAATTAAAAGATTGACAAATTTTTAACTATTTGCTAAAATTAAATTGGAACTAAAAGATACCGCAAAAGTTAACCTTTTGCGTTAAAATAGATAACCAAATAAAAAAGGAGGTTATTTTATGAGCGAAAAAATCACAAAAAACCAAGATGAAGAAAAAATCTTGAAGGACATAGATGAATTAGTAAAACGGGCCCAAAAAGCCGGGGAAAAAATGTTTTTGCTAAACCAACAGCAGGTTGACGAAATTGTAAAGCAAATGGCCCTTGCGGGAATCCGCGAGCACATGAATTTAGCCCGCCTTGCCATTGAGGAAACAAAGCGGGGGGTTTATGAGGACAAAATCATCAAAAATTTGTTTGCAACAGAGTATATTTACCACTCCATAAAATACGACAAAACAGTGGGCGTAATTTCCGAAAACGACCTTGAAGGCTATGAGGAAGTGGCGGAACCCGTGGGCGTAATCGCAGGGGTTACCCCCGTTACAAACCCCACCTCCACCACCATGTTTAAAGCCATCATTTCAATGAAAACCCGAAACCCCATAATTTTTGCCTTCCACCCGTCTGCCCAGCGCTGCTCGGTTGAGGCGGCAAAAGTTATGAGGGACGCGGCTATTAAAGCAGGGGCTCCTGAGGACTGCATTTTATGGGTTGAAGAGCCTTCCATCTTTGCCACAAACGCGCTAATGAGGCATGACGGCGTGAAACTAATCCTTGCAACCGGCGGCACCAACATGGTTAAAGCCGCGTACTCCTGCGGAAAACCCGCACTTGGGGTTGGCCCGGGAAACACCCCGTGCTATATTGAAAAAAGCGCAAACCTAAAGCGGGCGATAAACGACCTTATCCTTTCCAAAACCTTTGACAACGGCATGATTTGCGCAAGCGAACAAAGCGTGATTGTGGACATTGACATTAAAGACGAATTTGAAAAAATCATGAAGGAAAACGGCGCGTACTTTTTAAATGAGGAAGAAACCCAAAAGCTTGAAAGCTATGCCTTCCTAAAAGACAAGGGAAATAAGTTAAACGCGGATATTGTGGGGCAAAGCGCCGTGACAATCGCCAAAAACGCGGGGATTGAAGTTCCCCCCGGCACAAAGCTTTTGGTAGCGGCCCAGGAAAATGTGGGCATTGATTATCCCATGAGCCAGGAAAAACTAAGCCCCATTCTTGCCTACTATGTTGTAAAAGACGCAGACGAGGGGATTATGAAAGCGGAAGAACTCATCGAATTTGGAGGCCTGGGCCACACCGCGGTAATCCATTCCCAAAACGATGAAGTGATTGACAAATATTCAAAGCGCATAAAAGCCGGCCGCCTCATTGTAAACCAGCCGGCAAGCCACGGCGCAATAGGCGATATATATAATACCAACATGCCATCCCTAACCCTTGGCTGCGGCACCTTTGGCGGGAATTCCACAACACAAAACGTTTCCAGCGTAAACTTGATTAACAAAAAGCGGGTGGCAAAGAGGAGAATTAACATGCAGTGGTTTAAAATCCCCGAAAAGATTTACTTTGAAGAAAACTCCATTTCATACCTTGAAAAAATGCCCGACATTTCAAAGGCCTTCATTGTAACCGACAAATCCATGGTGGAATTAGGGTATGTAAATAAAATCCTCCACTATTTAAGAAAGAGAAAGGACTATGTTCACTGCGAAATTTTTGCGGACGTTGAGCCCGACCCGTCCTTTGACACAGTAAGGCGCGGGGTTGAAGCCCTAAACGCCTTCAAGCCCGACGTAATCATAGCCCTGGGCGGCGGAAGCCCCATGGACGCGGCAAAGGCAATGTGGCTTTTCTATGAACACCCCGAGGTTGACGTGAATTCCCTAAAGCTAAAGTTTATGGACATAAGAAAGCGGGCTTATAAATTCCCGCGCCTTGGAAACAAAGCAAAACTTGTTGCAATCCCCACCACCAGCGGCACAGGAAGCGAAGTTACCAGCTTTGCGGTAATTACCGACAAGGAAAAAAATATCAAATACCCGCTGGCGGATTATGAGTTGACCCCGGATATCGCCATCATTGACCCGCAGCTTGTTATGAGCGTGCCCAAAAATGTCACCGCGGATACGGGAATGGACGTCCTAACCCACGCAATCGAAGCCTATGTTTCCGTCATGGCGTCCGACTACACCGACGCGCTGGCTATGAAGGCAATTGAGCTTGTGTTTGAGTACCTTCCAAGGGCGTATAAGGACGGAAGCGACAAAGTGGCAAGGGAAAAAATGCACAACGCAAGCTGTATCGCGGGCATGGCATTTACCAACGCCTTTTTAGGCGTTAACCACTCCATCGCCCACAAAGTCGGCGGGGAATTCCAAATCCCCCACGGCAGGGCAAATGCAATACTTTTACCGTATGTGGTAAGGTATAATGCAACAAAACCAACAAAATTCGTTCCATGGCCAAAGTATGAGTCATATATTGCCGATATAAAATATGCAGACATAGCGAGAAAATTGGGCTTGCCTGCAAAGACCACCGAAGAAGGCGTAAATTCATTAATCCGCGCAATCAAAGATTTAATGGCAACCTTGGAAATGCCAAAAAGCTTTAAAGAATGCGGCATTGACGAAAAAGTGTTCATGGCAAAAATTGAAACACTGGCCGACAACGCCTTCGCCGACCAATGCACCGGGGCAAACCCAAGAGTGCCTTTGGTTAAAGAAATTGAAGAAATACTAAAAAGCGCATATTACGGAGAGTAAGCCTTCAAGGCAACTTTTTAAAAACACATTCTTTCTTCCGGCGTGCCGCGGGCACGCCCTTTTTTTGGCATGGGAACAATAAAAACGGAAGGTGTCGCCTTCCGTTTTTTATATCTTTTTAAAAAAATCCCGTTTGTTTTTCCTAAAACAAATTAGGCAAAGTCCAATTCCATTTTACATTGCAATGCTAATGTAGCCATTTTTGCCGCCGCGCCCCTCATGGTTACTTTCAGCCGGCTTTTTATTATGAAAACCCAACCCCCGCATAAAAAAACGGAAAGGCTGCGCCTTTCCGTTTTTGTTTGTTTTATTATAGGAATTTATACACGATTTCGTTTTGCAAAAGTTCTTGCTTGAATTGGGGGATGTTTGTGTTTTCATTAATATGAACAAACTCAATTCCCGCAATGGTGCAAAAATCATATAAGTGTTCCCAATTTAGCGCAGTGGTTAGCACTGTATGGTGAGCGCCGCCTGCGTAAATCCACGCTTTAGCGTTAACTTTTAGGTTTGGAAGCGGTTTCCACAAAAGCCTTGCAACGGGAAGTTTGGGCATGTCATGGGTTGGTTTTACAAGTTCAATTTCAGATACAATCATCCTGAACCTGTTTCCTAAATCAACCAATGTTGCCGCGATTGCCCTTCCGCTAGCCCCGTCAAATACCAACCTTGCGGGGTCTTCCTTTCCGCCGATTCCTAGGGGGTGAACTTCAATCTTTGGCTTTTCCCCTGCCACTGTGGGGCATACTTCAAGCATGTGGGCGCCAAGGATTAGCTGGTCGGGCATTTCAAGATGGTAAGTATAGTCTTCCATAAAGCTGGTGCCGCCGGGAAGGCCCGCTGCCATATACTTCATAACCCTTGTAAGAGCACTTGTTTTCCAGTCGCCTTCCGCGCCAAAGCCGTAGCCTTCTTCCATCAACCTTTGAACAGCCAAGCCCGGAAGCTGGCGCAATCCATGCAAGTTTTCAAATGTGGTGGTAAATGCGCCAAACTTACCGTTTTCTAAAAACCTTCTCATTCCAATTTCAATTTTAGCCTGTTCCCTAACCGCGTCAAGGTTTTGGGTGTTCATGATATATTTTTCCTTGTATTCATCCATTAACGCGTCAATTTCGGAGTCTTTTACTTCATTCACATATTGAACCAAATCGCCCAAGCCATAGCCGTTTACCGCCCAGCCAAGCTTAATTTGGGCTTCTACTTTATCCCCTTCGGTAACGGCAACTTCCCTCATGTTGTCCCCAAACCTTGCCACTTTTAGGTTTTGGCTTTCGCTCCAAGCCGCTGCGGCCCTTACCCATGTTTCAATTTCGGAAATTACTTCATCTTCCTTCCAGTGGCCTACAACAACTTTCCTTCTAATTCCCATTCTTGTCATAATAAAGCCATGTTCCCTGTCGCCGTGGGCGGACTGGTTTAAGTTCATAAAGTCCATGTCAATTGTGTCCCACGGGATGTCGCGGTTATACTGGGTGTGCAAGTGAAGCACTGGCTTCTTTAAGATATTCAAGCCCGCAATCCACATTTTTGAAGGCGAGAATGTGTGCATCCAGGTAATTACCCCTGCGCAGTTTTTGTTGTAGTTTGCCTCCTGCATAGCGTTTAAAATCTGTTCGGGTGTTGTCACAATGGATTTAAAAATAACCTTGCAAGGTAGCTTTTCATCTAAATATTTAGCGATTTCATCGGAATGGGCGGCAATTTCCTTAAAAATGCCTTCCCCGTAAAGGTGCTGGCTTCCCGCTAAAAACCAGAATTCTTTTTCTTTTAGGTTAAACATAAAATCATCCTTTCTATATAAAATTAACAAAAACAAAATAAGTAAAAGTAAAATTTTACATTATTTTTTATAAGTTAATTATATCCTTTTAGGGACATAATTGCAACAAGAAAATATGTAATATTTCCTCGCAAAAGGAATGAATGCCAAAAAGCCTTGAATCACAATATTTAAAAGTATAAATCAATTTTAAAAAAATATGTCATAACCATGGGTACAAGTTAATATATATTTACAAGACAAGATATAAATAAGGAGGACTATTGATGCAAGGGTACAATATATATCAAGATATTTCTGAGCGTACCGACGGCGATATTTATATAGGCGTTGTAGGTCCCGTAAGAACGGGAAAATCCACCTTTATTAAAAGGTTTATGGACCTTTTGGTAATCCCCAACATTGAAAACGAGCACAAGCGGGAACGGGCCATGGATGAGCTTCCCCAAAGCGCGGGCGGGAAAACCATCATGACCACCGAGCCAAAATTCATCCCCAACGAGGCTGTGGAAATCACCTTAGGGGATAATGCCACATTTAAAGTTAGAATGATTGACTGCGTGGGATACATTGTCCCAAGCGCCCTAGGCCATATAGAAAACGACCAGCCCAGAATGGTGAGCACCCCGTGGTTTACCGAAGACATCCCCTTCCATCAGGCGGCGGAAATCGGGACCAAAAAGGTAATAAATGAACACTCCACTATTGGTCTTGTGGTAACTACCGACGGGTCCATCTGCAATATCCCCCGCTATGAATATGAAGAAGCCGAAAGCAGGGTAATAAATGAGCTAAAATCCATAAATAAGCCCTTCATCGTAATTGTAAACAGCACCAACCCCTTAGGGCAGGAAGCCCAGGCGGTTAAAAGGCAGATTGAGGAAAAGCACAATGTATCGGTTATGAGCCTAAACTGCGCCGAACTATCCCATTCCGACATCAATTCCATAATTGAAAACGTGCTATATGAATTCCCAATCACCGAAATTGGCATTGACATACCCAAATGGATTGACGCGCTGGATTCCGAGCACTATTTGAAATCCTCCCTTTATGAAACCATCAGGTCGTCAGTGGCAAGCCTTGAAAAAATCCGTGACGTTAAAAGCCTTGGGGAAAAGATTTTGGAAAATGAGTATTTGCAGGACGCCAAAATTGACAAGATTAATTTGGGAAACGGAAATGTCACATTCAAAGTTGAAACCGTCGGCGGCCTGTTTTACAAGATTTTGGGCGAAACCACCGGCCTTGAAATTGACGGCGACGACAAACTAATTAAGATAATCTCCGAGCTTGCCAAAATCAAAAAGGAATACGACAAAATCGCCTATGCCCTACACGAAGTCAGGGAAAAAGGCTATGGCATTGTAACACCTACCATTGACGAAATGAATCTTGAAATGCCTGAGATGGTTAAACACGGCGGAAGGTACGGCGTAAGGCTCAGGGCAAGCGCGCCGTCCATCCACATGATTAGGGCCGATGTGGAAACAGAAGTATCCCCGATTGTGGGCAGCGAAAAACAAAGCGAGGATTTGGTAAAATATCTTTTGAGCGAATTTGAAGTTGACCCGCAAAAAATTTGGTCCTCCAATATCTTTGGAAAAAGCCTTCATGACCTTGTAAATGAAGGGCTTCATAACAAACTTTTAAGAATGCCGGAGGACGCTCAGCTAAAACTTCAGGAAACATTGCAAAAAATCATCAACGAAGGAAGCGGCGGCCTGATTTGCATTATCCTGTAAATTATCCTCTAAAATACATAAAACTAATCCTCACAAAAAAGCATAACCCCAAAAAGGCTATGCTTTCTTGCCTTTTTTAAAAAGGGGTGTTATTCACCCTTTAATAAGAAAATGTGCCGCGCATTTGCGGCACATTTTCAAAAGATTTCTTTTTTTCTCAAGCCGCGCTGCGCGGCTTTTTTTTATCTAAACACATAATGTTTTAGCACTTCTTTTTTAACTTCCCAAACACAGGATAACCCTTTTGGGAAAATCACATAATCCCCCTCTTTTAAATTAACGCTTTTATCCCCGTATCTTACTGTAACTTCGCCTTTAATTATAAGGCATTCTTCCTGCTGGTCATAGTACCAGTCGAAGGTTGAAGGTTTAGCGCCCCAAGTGGGCTGCCTTTTCATAAAAACGATTTCCTCATTAGTTGGTTTCTTTACAACAATATCCATACAAAACCCCCCATTAATTATTTGTTTTTTTAATTAGCTCATCCTGCGCTGAGAATTTTTTGGAAATCCTTTTTTCATACGTTGCGTCGCTTTTTAAATAGTGGCTTTTTAAATCGTCTTTTAGATATATATTTAAAATGTCGGTTAATTCCCGCTTTAAATCAGAAGATAAAACCGGCATCATGACTTCAATCCTTCGGTCAAGGTTGCGCTTCATCCAGTCGGCGGAAGAAATAAAAACTTTTTCTTTACCGCCGCTGTAAAAGTAAAAAACCCTTGAATGCTCCAAAAACCTTCCCACCACCGATTTTACAGCGATGTTTCCGCTAAAATCCCTGTCTTCAGGAACAAGGGCGCACACCCCCCGCACGATTAAATCCACCCTGACGCCGCAGCTTGACGCATGATACAGCGCCTGTATTATTTTTTTATCCAACAGGGAGTTCATCTTCGCGATAATCCGCGCCTTTTTGCCCGCCTTTGCGTTTTTTATTTCACCATCAATTAAACCCAGTATTTCATCCCGCATTGAAAAAGGCGCAATACACAGCTTTTTTAATTTCGGGGCGGGGTTTAGCCCCGATAGCATATTAAAAATTTCCCCCACATCTTTGCCGGTTTCCTCATCCTTTGTAAAAATCCCGATATCGGTATAAGTTTTTGCGTTTTTTTCGTTGTAATTCCCCGTGCAAATATGTGAAAACCGGGCGATTTTGCCGCCTTCTTTTCGCAAAACCAAAGTGATTTTGCAGTGCACCTTTAAATCCTTTGGCCCGTAAACCACATGGCAGCCTGCTTTTTCAAGATTGCATGCCCAGTAATAATTTGTCTCCTCATCAAATTTTGCCTTAAGCTCAATAACAACCGTTACCTGCTTTCCCCTTTTTGCCGCGTCAATCAAAACGGGGATTATGGGGGAGTCCTCCCCTATCCTGTATAGGGTTATTTTAATTGCCAAAACGTCTTTGTCATAAGCGGCACGTTTTAAAAAGGCCAGATAATCCGAAAAAGAGTCAAAGGGGTAGTGCAAAAGCACATCCGCCTTTGAGATTTCTTCAAATATGTTATCTTCGCTGTATCTTGCCAAACCCGTATGGGGCTTAAATTTTGCCTGCTTTACATCCATTATATTATAAAGTTCTTCCAAAAAAGTAAAGTCCAGCGGGGCTTTTCTCCTTATTACAAAACCGCCGCCTAACGCGTGCATTTCCTCTAAAACAGACACGATTTCCCCAGGCGCGGGTTTTTCAACTTCCGCCAGCACCGTCTCCTGCGGCCGCTTTAATAGCTGCATTTTTGTAAAATTCAAAACCCCGTCCTCCCCTAAATTTCCGGGAAGGTCTGCCTTTGCCCGCTTAATCAGCCTGAATGCGCAGGAACTTTCAATTTCAAAACCAAAAAAAACTTTATCAAGATTTATTTTTATTATATCTTCAACTAAGCAAAAACCCCCCTCATCAACCTTAATCACCCGGGGTATGTTTTGCGGAACCTTCACAATGGCGAATTTATATAAGCCGTCACGGCTTTTTAAAATCGCGCCAATGTAAAGCCTTCCGCTTTCCAGCAGGGGATGGGGCCTTGTTTCATCCACCGTTACGGGGGTAAGCAGCGGGTAAATTTGCTCTTTAAAAAAACTTTCTATAAAATCATTTTTTTCATCTTTTAATTTTTCGACATCCAATATATAAATTCCTTCTTTTTCTAAACCCGGAAGGATTATGTCAAAATAAATTTTTTCCTGTTTTAAAAAAAGCTTTTTGCACTCATTAAGTACATCAAATAAAATCCCCTTATTTTTGGCTTTCAGTTTTGCGGCTTTCGTCATAAAAAACTCATCAAAATTTGAGCCTGAAATACTCAAAAACTTTGCTTTTTCCAAAATTGGGTTTTGGCTGTCTTTTGCTTCCTGCAAAACCCTCATGTTAAAATTTACCCATGAAATATACTTGTTTATAAGCTTTTTTTTGCCCACAATAAGCCCTCCTGTTGGAATACTAAAAACAGTATTTCCAAAAGAGGGCTTTTTATTTTACTTATTTGGTGCATGATCCAATAAATCTTTCAAGGTGGTATTGTCCACCACTTCATCAATTGCTTTTCTAAGTTTTACCCAAAGTCCCCTTGACAGGCACTCATCCGCCCTGTCGCAGTAACCGTTATCGCCCACGCAGTCCACGGGAACCAGCGGGCCTTCCAAAACTCTCAATACCTCGCCGCAGGTAATTTCTTCAGCTTTTTTTGAAAGCATGTATCCGCCGTTTGCGCCCCTGACGCTTTTTACTATACCGTTTTTTGAGAGTGTCATTATGATTTGCTCAAGGTATTTTTCGCTTATGGCCTGTTTTTTGGCAATTTCCCGCAGCGGTATTACACCTTTCCCCTCATTTTGCGCAAGTTCCAAAACAAGCCTTAAGCCATACCTTCCCTTCGTTGAAACTTTCATAAAAAACCCCTTCTCCTAATAAATCCTTTGTTGATTTTTGTAGTTTTTTTAACATTGTATCACTTTTTACTAATAATAACAAGTAATTTCACCGAAAATTTATATATTTTTTATATAATTTATTTTATCATGTTACTCCTTTTTTTCTTGCGTATTATATCCAACTATTATAAAATATAAATTTAGAAATTGTAACGGAAGGGATTGAGAACACTGCTTGACCTTTTAAAAATAAAAAGCTATTTAAAAGAAAATGAAATAGACGCATGGCTCATCTTTGACTTTCGGGGAAACAACCCTGCTATGGGCCATATAATCGGGAAAAAGTTTTTGACAAGAAGAAACGCAATTTTAATCCCAAAGGAAGGCAAAAGCCAGGTTTTGTGCCACATCATTGACAACAACGCCTTTGATGAGGCCTGCCAAAAATACGGCTTTGAAAAAAACATCTACATGACCTATCAGGAACTTCACCAAAAACTTGAAAAAATGCTTTTTGGGAAAACCACCATTGCCATGGAATACAGCCCCAAAAACGCCCTGCCCATAATTTCGTATGTGGACGCGGGGACCATTGAATTAATAAAGGGCTTTGGAAAAAACATAGTATCTTCCGCAGACATATTCCAAATCGCCTCCTCCATTTGGTCGGAACACCACTATAACTCCCACGTAAACGCCGCAAGGGAAGTTAACGAGGTTAAGGATTTAGCTTTTAAATTTATTGGCGAAAATATAAAAAACGGCACAACCATCACAGAATACGACGTTTCCAAATTTATAAGGCGGGAATTTGAAAAAAGAAACCTCTATGCCGGCGACGACGCGATAGTGGGGGTAAATGAAAATTCCTCAAACTGCCACTATGAACCCAAAAAAGGCGCTTCAAAAATAATAAAAACAGGGGATTTGGTACTAATTGACCTTTGGGCTAGATATAATGAATATGACAGCGTATACGCCGACATCACATGGATGGGCTATGTGGGGGAAAGCGTGCCTTCGGAATACGCCAATATTTTTGAAATCGTAAAAGGCGCAAGGGACACCGCGGTAAAATTTTTGCAGGACTCCTTCATGCGCGGCCAAAAAGTCCAAGGCTTTATGGTGGACAGGGTGGTAAGGGAATATATCACAAACAAAGGCTTTGGCCAATACTTCGTCCACCGCACAGGCCACTCCATGGGCCCCGGGGACAAAGTACACGCGCTTGGGGTAAACCTTGACGACTTTGAAACCCACGACACCCGCTACATTATCCCCAAAGTGGGCTTTTCGGTAGAACCCGGGATATATTTGGGCAAATTCGGCGTTCGCAGCGAAATCGACATGTATGTTGACGAAAACCGCGGTCCAATTGTAACAACCAGCATGCAGGAAAGTATCGTAAAAATACTTTAACCATAGCTTAGGAGGTCTTTTTTTGAAAGAAAAAAAGCAGTCTTTTATGATTGGGGTTGCCACAATATTTGTGTCCCAATTGCTTGTTAAAATACTCGGGCTCCTATATCGGGTAATCATCACTAATTTTGAAGGCTTCGGGGATACGGGAAACGGGTTTTACTCCGCGGGGTTTCAAATCTACACCTTGCTTTTGGCAATCTCTTCCGTCGGAATCCCCAACGCCATCTCAAAATTGGTTAGCGAAAAAATCTCCATAGGTGATGTAAAGAGCGCAAAGCGGATTTTTAAAGTAGCCCTTGGCCTGTTTTTTACCATCGGCATTTCCCTAAGCATACTTTTATACATAGGCGCAGGATTTGTAGCAGACGTTATCATAAAAATGCCGGGGGCAAAGTACACACTAAAGGCATTAGCCCCATCCATTTTATTCGTGTCATTATCCAGCGTCATCCGCGGGTATTTTTCTGGCATGCAGAACATGCGGGCCACAAGCAACTCCCAGGTACTGGAACAGTTTTTCAAAAGCACGCTTACCATATTGATAGTATACTTGCTTGCGGGATACCCTGCAAAAATCATGGCGGCTGGGGCAAACTTTGCGACTTCCATCGCAACGGTGCTGTCCTTTTGCTATTTAATTTATTTTTATAAACGAAACGACATTAAAAAGCCCTATGGCGATTTAGTTTACCATACTAAAAACACACCAGCATTGACAATAGCGAAAACCATACTAATGGTGTCAATCCCCATTTCCATCAGTTCAGTAATTACCGCCATAAACAGGGTTTTAGACACCATGACGGTTATGCGCGGGCTTGACTGGGCATTTTTACACATCATACCCGACGCGGCTGCCCGCCATGATGAAGCGGTCAGGCTTACAGGCGTATTGTCTAAAGTGGACATCTTGACAAACCTTCCCCTTGCTTTAAACATCGCCTTTGCGACAGCCCTTGTTCCCGCCACCGCGGGGGCGCTGGCGGTGGGCGACAGGGCGACCGCCTCAAAAAGGGTGAGTTTTTCCCTGTTAATCACCATATTGATTGTATTCCCCTGCGCGGGAGGGTTTATCGCTCTGGCCGACCCCATACTAAAGCTACTGTTCCCTGCGGCGTCAAGCGGCGCGGGGCTTTTGATGGTGGCCTCCATTACTCTGGTATTTACCGCCATAGCACAGACCGTCTACGGTTCCCTCCAAGGCTTAGGCAAGGTCTTTGTCCCCGCCACAAGCATAGGGATTGGCTGTATTATAAAACTAATTTTAAACATACTGCTCATCCCAATCCCGAAAATCAATATCTACGGCGCGGCAATCGGGTCATTGGCCTGCCAGTTTACAGCGTGTTTTTTAAGCGTGAGGGTTTTATCCAAAAACATAAAACTGGACTTTTCAATTTCCAAATATGTGATAAAGCCCGCTTTCGCGACGTTTTTAATGAGCGTCTTTGCCCGGCTTTCAAACAACATTTTAATAAAACTTAACTTCGCCCCGCGGATTGCGACGGTTTTGGCAATTTCCGCCTCCGTTTTGGTATATTTTATTTTGGTAGTATCCTTAAACATTTTCACAAAAGAGGACTACTCAATGCTGCCCTTCGGGCATAAAATATATAAGGCGCTGCAAAAAGCAAAACTTGTATAATCTTGTATAAATATGTTGACATTGTAAATTTTTATATTATAATTAATTTAAAATTAAATATAAAACTTCGGGGCAGGGTGAAATTCCCTACCGGCGGTATAGCCCGCGAGCGCAAGCTGACATGGTGAAATTCCATGGCCGACAGTATAGTCTGGATGGGAGAAGTTTTTTATAAAAAACTTTTTTGCCCCCATTTTCTGGGGGTTTTTGCTTGCCCCAAAAAAAGAAAGGGATGGATGGTTTTGATTAAGCTAAACAAAATGATTAAAGTAACTCTTCTTTCTGTTATTGCCTTTATTTTAATGTTTATCGAGTTTCCAATTTTTGCGGCTTTCCCCTTTTTAAAGCTGGATTTTTCAGACCTTCCCTGCATGCTTGCGGCCCTCACCTTCGGGCCCGTATCGGGTATAACCTGCGAGTTTTTAAAAAATCTGCTAAACGCTACATTGGAAGGCACCACCACTTCCTTTGTGGGGGAACTTGCGAATTTTTTGGTGGGAAGCGCCTATGTGGGAAGCGCCTCACTTATTTATAAAATGTTTAAAACCAAAAAAAGCGCAATAATCTCGCTTTTGCTTGGCACCATAATTGCCACGATTTTTGCGGCCTTTGCAAACTACTTCCTGCTATTGCCTTTTTTCAAAATGCCGCAGGAGGCAAGGTTTCCCACTATCATAAACGGGATTATCCCCTTTAACTTAATAAAATATTTCATCGTATCAATCATAATCTTTTTAACCTACAAAAAATTAAGCCCGTATTTGAAAAAATAACTACATAAGAAAACCATAAAAATGTTGATATTTTAAAATTACTCCGCTATAATTTAACCGTAGCATAAACCATATTTCACATCTCCTATATAATGATAGCAGGAGGTGTAAAATATGGAATACAGGCACATACTAAAAACAATAGACGACGGTTTGAAGGAAGTGGAAAAATATATAGATTATCTTCAGGCAAAGTTATTGTTAAAAAGAATAAAGAGAAAGAAATCAAAAACGGAGGCATGTATTAATGAAATACGAAAAGAAAAATGGCTGGACAAAGGTCAGTGAGGAGGAAAAAAAGGATATATTCAAGTTTTGTGAAGGCTACAAATCCTTTTTAAATAAAGGCAAAACAGAACGCGAATGTATCAATTACGCCATTATAAAAGCGGAAGCAAACGGTTTTAAAAACTTAAACGACGTAAATATCCTAAAGCCCGGGGATAAGGTATACGCGGTAAACAAAAACAAGTCCATCCTTTTGGCGGTTATCGGCAAAAAGAGCATGGCCGAAGGGGTGCATATGGTAGGCGCCCATGTGGACTGCCCGAGGATTGACCTAAAGCAAAACCCCCTTTATGAGGACGGGGAAGTGGCGTATTTTAAAACCCACTACTACGGCGGGATTAAAAAATACCAATGGACCGCAATCCCTCTTGCGCTACACGGCGTAATCTGCAAATCCGACGGCACACAAATCGGCATTGCAATCGGCGATGAAGGCGACGACGTTACCTTTACAATCACCGACCTTCTTCCCCATTTAGGCGGGGAACAGATGAACAAACCCGCCCACAGCTTTATTGAAGGGGAAAATTTAAACATTGTGGTAGGAAGCATTCCCTTAAAAGATGAGGAAAAAGAGCCGATAAAAACCGCAATCTTAAAACTACTTAACCAAAAATACGGCATTGTGGAAGAAGATTTCGTAAGCGCCGAAATTGAAGTGGTGCCGGCTTTCAAAGCTAAAGACGTGGGCTTCGACCGCGGCCTTATCGGGGCGTATGGGCAGGACGACAGGGTTTGCGCTTACACCGCCCTTGAGGCAATCCTAAACGTAAAAAGCCCGGAACACACCGCCGTCTGCTATTTAGTCGACAAGGAAGAAGTGGGCAGCATGGGGAATACCGGCGCGAAATCCCACTTTTATGAGGACACCATCGCCGAAATGATTGCAAAAAGCGAGGACTACTCCGACTTATTGGTAAGGCGCTGCATGCAAAATTCAAAGTGTCTTTCCGCCGACGTTACCGCGGCCTTTGACAGCGCCTACGCTTCAGTTTCGGAAAAGAGGAACACCTCAATGCTATCCTATGGGGTTGCCATGAGCAAATACACAGGCTCCCGCGGTAAAAGCGGCTCAAATGACGCCAGCGCGGAATTTGTGGCAGAAATAAGAAACATCTTTAACGAAAACAATGTTATATGGCAAACCAGCGAGCTGGGCAAAGTTGACGCAGGGGGCGGCGGTACAATAGCGCAGTTTGTGGCAAATCTAGGCCACGAAACCCTAGACTGCGGCACACCGGTTTTATCCATGCACGCGCCCTTTGAGCTCACTTCAAAGCTTGACGTTTACATGACCTACAAAGGATATTTGGCGTTTTTTAAATAAAATAAAAAAGAAAGGATTTAAAAATCCTTTCTTTTTTTGTTTTTCTAAAAATTTATGCCCGTCCTTTCGCTACTCCGCCGCTTTAAAATTGTAAATTGGCTTTATCACTTTTATGATATCCACCGTGTCCTTTATGTTTTCCACGATTTCCTCCATGGGCTTATACACAAAGGGCGCCTCGTCAATGGTGTCAAAATTCACGCTTGTGGTATAAATGCCGCTCATTGATTTTTTGTAGTCCTCCAAATTTATAACTTCCCGCGCTTTATTCCTGCTCATAATCCTTCCCGCCCCGTGGGGCGCGGAATAATTCCAGTCGGGGTTGCCTTTGCCTTGGCAAATGAGGCTTCCGTCCCGCATATTAATGGGGATTAACACCTTTTCCCCGCGGTAGGCCGAAACGCTCCCTTTTCTTATAATGTTGTCGTTAAAGTTTATATAGTTGTGTATGGTTTCAAAATGGGGAAAACCGGAAAGCTTTTTCCCAAAAAGTTTATCCAAAATAATTTCCGCCATAACCTTGCGGTTTATCCGGGCGTACTCCTGGCAGATTTTCATATCGTTAAGATACCTGTCCTTCCATTCCCCTTCCAAATAGCACAAATCCTTAGGGTATTTGGGCTTTTCCCCCTTGTACTTTTTTTCAAGCTCTTTTAGTGCTTTTTTAATCTTCTTTTTAGAGCCGCCGTATTCATTTATTACCCTTTCCCTTTCTTTCAGGTACTCCTCTTTCCCGCTTAAAAGCTCAACCGCGATATTTTGATAAATTTCCGCCACCTGTTTTCCCAAATTGCGGCTGCCTGAATGTATTACCAAATACAAATTATCCCCATCGTCTTTGTTTACCTCAATAAAGTGGTTGCCCCCTCCCAATGTGCCAACGCTTTTTTCAATCCATGACTTTTCTTTTAAACTGTTATATACCAATAAGTCCTTTAGCTTTTCAAACTCATAAACAATCTTTTTATGGGCATTCCTCCCGCTGGGGATATGGCTGTAAATAATTTTATCCAAATCTTCCAAATCAATTTTTGCTTTTCCAAGCTCAACACAAAGCATGCCGCAGCCAATGTCCACCCCCACAATATTGGGGATTACCTTATCCCCCAAATTCGCGGTAAACCCGATAACGCACCCGGCCCCCGCGTGGCAGTCGGGCATTATGCGGATTTTTGCGCCCTTGACAAAATCCTGGCACAAAAGGGTCTCAATTTGTTTTTGGGTTTCTGCGTCAATATTATCCGTAAACACTTTAGCCGTTGCAAAATCTCCTTTTAACTCAATCATTTCCCCCACCAAAAAGTTGTTTTTTCTTTATTATACATACAAAAAAATTATATTCAATACTTATCCTCAATTCCCTTCTAACCATGATTTATTTTAAAAGGTTTTTTATGCAAATATAATTATCTTTACAGTAAAAGCCTTATAAATCCAAAATTTTTTAATAAAAAAGCCGCCCCAAAATTTTACCGCTTCTGCCTCAACATAATTTATAATTAAATTATTTATTTTTATTTAATCTGTCAAAATTTAATTTTATTTGTGGACAAGTTTTAATTTTTATTATATAATTTAAAGGATAATATTTAAAAAATCGGGCATTAAAGGAGATGTAATTTTGTCAAATTTAGTAATTGTGGACCACCCTTTAGTAACTCACAAAATCTCTATGATTAGGGATAAGAATACAAACACCAGGGATTTTAGGACTTTGGTTTCTGAAATCGCAATGTTGATTGGATATGAAGCCACAAGGGATTTGCCCCTTTACCCGAAGCGCTTTTCCACCCCCCTTATGGAGGCGGAATTTAAAATGCTTTCTTCTATGGACGTGGCAGTGGTGCCGATTTTAAGGGCGGGCCTTGGCATGGTTGACGGGATTTTATCCCTTCTTCCCACCGCTAAAGTAGGGCATATCGGCCTTTACCGCGACCATGACACGCTAGAGCCTGTGGAATACTACTGCAAACTTCCCTCGGATTTGGATTTAAGGCAGGTTTTCGTTCTTGACCCCATGCTTGCGACAGGCGGCTCGGCAAGCGCGGCGATAAACTTTATTAAACAAAGGGGAGCAAAGAAGATAAAGCTTTTGTGCATTGTGGCAGCGCCTTTAGGTGTTGAAAGAATAACCAAAGACCATCCCGACGTTACAATCTACTGCGGCGCATTGGACGAAAGATTAAACGACAAAGGCTATATCCTGCCAGGTTTAGGGGACGCCGGGGACAGGCTGTTTGGAACACAGTAATTTTAATAGTCACGTCTTTTGAACGTGACTTTTTTATATTTAATTATTGACTATTTAAATAATACCAGTATTATTATAATATATAAAATTTAATTGAGCAGGTGATTATATGGAATACAGGACAATGGAAAAACTAGGTGTTTCAGTATCCCTTTTGGGGTTTGGCTGCATGAGGTTTCCCACAATTGAGGGAAAAATTGACGAAGAAAAATCCTTTGCCATGATTGACGAGGCAATAAAAGGCGGGGTAAATTACCTAGACACCGCATACCCCTACCACAACGGGGAAAGCGAAACCTTTGTGGGAAAAGTGCTAAAGAGGCACGACAGGAGCAAACTCTTTGTTGCCACAAAACTTCCCTGCTGGGACGTAAAATCCATCGATGACGCAAAAAGGATTTTTAACGAACAGCTAAACCGCCTTGGCACTACATACATTGACTTTTATTTGCTCCACTCTTTATCAAGAAACAGCTACAACAAAATGAAGGAATTAGGGGTTGTGGACTATGTGGCATCCCTAAAGGAAGAAGGGAAAATCAAATACTACGGCTTTTCCTTCCACGACAGTTACAGCGCTTTTGAAGAAATCCTAAAAGACCGCCAGTGGGATTTTTGCCAAATCCAGCTAAACTATATGGACACCGAGGAACAGGCGGGAATGAAGGGCTATAAACTAGCCGAAGAAATGGGTGTTCCCGTTGTAATCATGGAACCCGTAAAAGGCGGGTCCCTTGCCTCAATTCCCGAAGCGGTAAGGGAGCCCTTCATAAAATTAAAACCTGATAAAAGCATGGCCTCATGGGCAATGAGGTATGTTGGAAGCCTTCCAGGCGTAAAAGTTGTGCTTTCAGGCATGTCCACCATAAATCAGGTGTTGGATAACCTTGACACCTTCACAAACTTTGAGCCCCTGTCAGAGGAAGAACAAAAGGCTGTGGAAGAAGTGACACACCTTATGCGCTCAAGGGTTAAAAACGGCTGCACCGAATGCCGCTACTGCATGCCCTGCCCTGCCGGCGTAAATATCCCGAGAAACTTCAGAATCTGGAATACCTACGGGGTTTATGAAAACAAGGGCCACACAAGGTGGGAGTGGAGGAGCCTAAACGAAAAAGAAAAGGCTAAAAACTGCATCCAATGCGGCCAGTGCGAGGAAAAATGTCCGCAGGGCCTAAAAATAAGGGAAGATTTATCAAAACTTCAGGAAGAACTTGATAAATTGTTGGTGTAAGCCATGAAAACAGGTGCTAAAAAAATTACCGCAGGGGCGCTTTTGCTGGCAGCGGCGCTTCTACTGCCCCAGGCTTTCCACTTTTCGGGCCTTCCAAACCCCGGGCAGATATTTTTGCCCATGCACATACCCGTGTTTTTGGCGGGCTTTATCATAGGCCCCGCCTATGGCGCGGTTTTGGGCATAATTTCCCCCGTTTTAAGCTTTTTGTTCACCAATATGCCCCAGATACAGCGCCTTCCCTTCATGGTGGTGGAACTTACCTTCTACGGCTTTTCATGCGGGCTTTTGTATAACAGGCTTAAGGATAAAAAATTCGGGATTTACATATCATTGGTTTTATCCATGGTTACAGGAAGGTTTGCCTTTTTTGCCGCTTTAGTTTTTGCGGATTTATTTAATGCCTTACCCAAAGGCTTTAGCGTATACTATGTGATTGATGCAACCATTGCGGGCATATACGGGATAATTATCCAGCTGGTCTTTATCCCCGCAATTGTATATGCCCTAAAAAGGAGCGGTTATATTGATAGACTCCATAGCTAGCGCAAAAGAATATTTGGAAAAAAACAGCCTAACCTTTTGCGCCATAAAAGACGGCGAAATTTACACCTCAGATAAATCCGGCATTGCCCCCATATTATCCAAAATGGACGGGGATATAATGTATTTTAGCGGCGCTACTATTTTGGATAAAGTAATCGGGAAAGCGGCGGCAATGCTTTTGGCAAAAAGCAATGCTACAAAAATTTACGCTCTGCTAATCAGCGATGAGGCAATAAAGGTTTTAGAAAAAGAAAAAATCCCCTATGAATATGAAAAGCGCGTGCCTTATATTAAAAACCGCGGCAACACCGGCCTTTGCCCCATGGAGCAGGCGGTTTTGGGCATATCCAATTTGGATGAGGCCTTTAGGGTTTTACGCGAAAAAGTAAAAAGCATGATAAAAAATAAATGAGCCGCATTTGCGGCTCTTATTTTTATTAAAAGAACCAGCATTTTTATTTTGCCAAGGTTTTTTGAAATTTTCGCCCCAAAAGCCCCTGTAATTTCACGATTAAATATGTCAGCTAAAGATTTTTTGTTTATAACAAAAAAGAAAACCCTGCGCTTTGCGTCACGGTATGTGCGCATGTTACAGCCCCGTTTAATGAAAACAACACCGCAATCTGGCGCGCAAAAAGCGGTATAGCATTGGCTACACCGCTTTTTTATGTACCATAATACATGTTTTTGAGCTTTTTTAACACTTTTTTCTCAAGGCGGGACACCTTCATCTGATTTGTCCCAAGCTCATCGGCAATGGCCCTTTGGGTCATGCGCTTAAAAAAGCGCAAATTCACAAACTCCTGTTCTTCCTTGGAAAGCTGGGAAATGCTTTTTTCAACAAAATCCCGGTTTTCTATCTGGGATAAAAACTCATCTTCTTCCCCGATTAAACCATACAGGTTTTGATTTTCGTCAAACTCCTCATCCAAAGACCTGACTGATAGGTTGTTTTCCAAATTTAAAACCTCTTGCAGTTGCGCCTCATCCATCCCCAGCTTTTGCGCAATCTCACCCGGTGTGAGATTTTCGTCAAGGCTTCTTTTTTTCACAAGGTTTTCATAGAGTTTCCGGTTGATTTTAAAAGTTGTGGACTTGTCCCTGAAATATTTTTTTGCCTCCCCCAAAATAGTGGGGGTGGCAAAGGTTGCGAATTTCACGTTTCTTGTTATGTCAAACCGCTCTATTGCCATAATCAGCCCCATCAAGGCCACTTGGTACAAGTCCTCATATTCCACGCCGCGGTTTTTAAATTTATTGGCAACTATTTTTACAATGTATAAATACCTGTCAATAAGCTCGTCCCTGTACTTTGCGTCCTTTGTTTCCTTATACAGCCTGATTAAATCAATATCACTAAAATCCTGCACCTATTTCACCCCATCCAGCAAGTACTGCAAAAGTGAAATTGCACCCTGATGCTGGTGTAAAACTTCTTTATTGTTTTCCTCATACACAGTAATTACCCTAATGCCTGCGTATAAATTGTCAGGAACCAGCCCTAGTTTTTTTACGTTTTCGCTCCCTGCAAGGGGCACCAAAACCATTTTCCCGTCTTCATAAACCGCGCCTTCTACATCTTGGGAAACTATACCGTCCAAAGGTGTAAAAAGGCCCCTGTCGGTGTAAAACTTCAAAAGGTTTTTCTCGATTAAAAATAACCTTGAAGCCCCCACAATCATTTTGGTAGCCGCAGCCTGGATTTCAGCGGTATCCCGGGGTGAGGAAAGGTCTGTGGAAAAAACGTTTGGGGATATTTCCACATAGCTTTTCCCGTCATTGTTTATATCCCCAACCACATCCGATATTTCCTGCCTGTACTTTTCCAACTCCCCGTAGTCCACGCCGCTTTGCCCGATGTAAGTTACCAATAAATCCGGCTTTTTGTCAAAAAAACAGCCCTTAATCCCTACAATCAAAAATATAATGACGCCAATCCCGATTAAGGTTTCAACTTTATAGTGGTACCAGTAATTTTCAAGCCATTTTCTTATGTCATCCATCACAATCAGTCCCTAACAGGCTTCATGGTGGGGAACAACAGCACGTCCCTGATGGAGTATTCGTTAGACAACAGCATTACAAGCCTGTCAATGCCAATGCCAAGCCCGCCTGTTGGCGGCATGCCGTAAGATAGGGCGTTGATGAAATCCTCGTCCATCATGTTCGCTTCCTCATCCCCCGCCTCTCTTAGGGCAACTTGCCTTAAAAACCTTTCCCTTTGGTCAATGGGGTCGTTTAATTCGGAAAAAGCGTTTGCCATTTCCCTGCGGGTAATAAATAGCTCAAACCTTTCGGTTAACTCGGGCCTGTCGGCTTTTCTTTTAGCAAGCGGGCTTACTTCCACGGGGTAGTCCATAATAAAGGTCGGTTGAAGGAGGGTTTCTTCCACCTTTTCCTCAAACACCAAATTGATAATTTCCCCCATTGACAGCTTGTCCTCAACTTCAACACCCAAGCCCTTTGCCGCTTTTCTTGCAGTATCCAAATCCTTTATTTCATCAAAGTCAACACCGGTTACTTCTTTTATGGCGTCAATCATGGTAATTCTCTTCCACGGGGTTGAAAGGTCGATTTCTTCCCCCTGGTATTCAATCTTTAGCGTGCCTAAGCAGTTTTGGCAAACGGTGGTGATTAGCTCTTCTGTCAAATCCATCATGCCGTGATAATCGGTGTAGGCCTCATATATTTCAATGGTGGTAAACTCAGGATTGTGCTTAATGCTCATGCCCTCATTCCTGAAAATCCTGCCAAGCTCATAAACCTTTTCAAGCCCGCCAACAATCAGCCTTTTTAAGTGAAGCTCGGTGGCAATCCTCAAATACATGTCAATATCCAAAGTGTTGTGGTGCGTTATAAACGGCCTTGCGGCAGCGCCCCCGGGGATTGTGTTTAATATGGGGGTTTCCACTTCCAAAAAGCCGCGGTCGTCTAAAAACTTCCTGATTTCACGAATTATTTTGCTCCTTAAAACAAAGGTGTTTTTAACGTTTTCATTCATTATTAAATCCACATATCTTTGCCTGTACCTTAAATCAGGGTCTTTTAACCCGTGGAATTTTTCAGGAAGCGGCAGGAGGGATTTTGCCAAAAGGATAATTTCTTTTACTTTAATTGAGATTTCCCCCATGTGGGTTCTAAACACTTCCCCTTTTACGCCCACAATGTCGCCAATGTCAAATTTTTTATACTTTGCGTAAACTTCGTCGCCAACCTCGTCTTTTTTAACATAAATCTGGATTTTCCCGTCCCTGTCCTGAATGTCGGCAAAGGAGGCCTTCCCCATGCCGCGCTTGGACATAATCCTTCCCGCAACGCTCACAAACTGGCCGTCATACTCCTCAAAATTGTCCTTAATTTCCTTGGACGAATGGGTTTTGTCGTATTTAACAATCTTAAACGGGTCTTCCCCCGCCTCTTGAAGTTCCTTTAATTTTTCACGCCTTACTTTTAATATCTCGCTTAATTCCTCTTCGTTTTGTATCAGGTTTTCGTTGTTCATCTATATTTCCTCCGTTTCTATTATTCAAATGGCAAATAAACTTTAATAATTATACAATACAAAATTATATTATACAACAAATTTTGCCTAATTTCAATTTTATTTCAATGTCACAATGGTTACCCCGTCTTCGCCTTCGCCAAAGCGTCCAAGCCTGAATTCCTTAACCCGCTTGTCGTTTTTTAACAAATCGTGAATACCTTTTCTCAAGACCCCGGTGCCTTTGCCGTGGACAATTGTGATTTGCTCTAAAGAGGATAAAAACACATCATCCAAATATTTTTCAACATTCGCGACTGCCTCATCCAAAGTCTGGCCCCTCACATCAATTTGGGGTTTAATGCTTGCGCTTTTGCCTGAAACTTTGGTCTGGGTAAACCTTTTAATTTCCTTTTGCGTTGAGTCATCATTTATTAGCCGTAAATCCGATAGTTTGGTGTTTATGGTTAAAATCCCCACCTGAACCTTCAAATTCCCGTCTTTGTCGGGCAGGGTCAAAACCGTCCCTTCCTCTTCCATGGACAAAATCTCAACCCTGTCACCAAGCCTTACGCTTTTGGGCGCGTTTTTGTTTTCCTTCTTTTTAAAGGGGCCTTCAATTTTGCTGCCTAAGCTTGAAAGGCTTTCGGTCAAAGCCTGCCTTGCCCGCTGCATGTTTTTGAAGTTTTCCTCATTTTTTAAATCCTGCGCCGCTTTTTCAATTTCCTTTATTTTTAAATCCGCCTCTTTTTTGGCGTTTTCCAAAACCGTTAAAGCTTCCCGCCTTGCCTCATCCAGAATCTTTGTCTTTCTTTCTTCAATGGCCTTTTTCTGCCTGTTTGCCTCTCGGAGTTCTTTTTCCGCCTGCTCTTTTAAAATTTTGGCCTCATGAAGTTTTTGCTCAAACTCGCGCCTGTCCCTTTCAATGGACGAAATGACATCTTCAAAGCTTTTGTCCTTTGTGGAAATCAAATCCTTTGCCCTCTCAATTATCTCATCGGAAAGACCAAGCCTTTTTGAAATGGCAAAAGCGTTGCTTTTCCCCGGCACCCCGATTAACAGCCTGTATGTGGGCCGCAAGGACACAACGTCAAACTCGCAGGCGGCGTTTTTCACCCTTTCGGTGGATAGGGCGTATTTTTTTAGCTCACTGTAATGTGTTGTGGCGGCGCACTTTGCGCCCTTGTTTTTCACCGCCTCCAAAATGGACACCGCCAAAGCCGCCCCTTCCACTGGGTCCGTGCCCGCCCCAAGCTCGTCAAATAACACCAGGGATTTATCGTTTGCAAGGCTTAGGATTTTTACTATATTCACCATGTGTGACGAAAACGTGCTCAAAGACTGCTCTATGCTCTGCTCGTCCCCGATATCGGCAAAAACTTCTTCAAAAACCGCAATTTCCGAGCCGTCGCTCGCGGGAATATGAAGCCCCGCCTGCGCCATGAGGGTAAAAAGGCCCAAAGTTTTCAGCGACACGGTTTTACCCCCTGTGTTTGGCCCTGTAATTACCAAGGTGTCAAAATCCCTGCCTAAATAAATATCCGTCGGCACCACCTTATCCTTGTCAATCAAAGGGTGCCTTGCCTTTTTTAAATCAATTATCCCGCAATCGTTTACCCCCGGCCTTGTGCCGTTATAGTTTAGTGAAAGCTTGCCTTTTGCGAACACAAAATCCAAATCAATTAAGGTTTTGTAATTTTTTAAAATAATATCCCCGTTTTGGGCGATTTCTTCGGTTAACTCCCTCAAAATCCTTTCAATTTCCTCTTTTTCCTTTGCAAAAAGCCCCCTTAACTCATTGTTAATTTCAACCGCCGCCTGGGGCTCCACAAACAATGTGGCGCCACTTGCGGAGGAGTCATGGATAATCCCCGCAACTTCCTGGCGGTATTCGCTTTTTACCGGAATTACAAACCTGTCGTTTCTTACGGTAATTATTGGCTCCTGCAAATATTTTGAGTATTTTGAGGAATGAATCATGGAATTTAAAACATCCCTGATTTTGTTGTTTAAATTCCTAATCCTGTTTCTAATTGAAAAAAGCTCGTTTGAGGCGTCATCTGCGATTTCATCCTCGGAAACTATGACCTCAAATATCCGCTTTTCCAATTTTTCCAAAGGCTCAAGCCTTTTTACTTTTTCATTTAAAAGCGGGTAGTCCGAAGAAAAAGAGTCAAAATCAAAATATGATAAAACCAGCCTTGCAATCCTCAAACAATGGGCGCACATTAAAATTTCCCGCATATGCAAACTTGCCCCGATTTGGGCGCGGGACACAAATAAATCCACATCGGAAACCGGGGATAGGGGTATGTTTCCCTTTCTTAAAATCAGGCTTTCAGCTTCAGAAGTCTCACTCAAGTTTTTGTTTACCTCATCTATATCACAAGAAGGCTCAAGATTATCTATTTGGTCTTTTGTCGGCTGCATCACCGCCAAGTCTTTAAGCATTGCAAGTATTTTATCAAATTCCAGCACCTTCAAAGTCTTTTTAAGCATACATTTAACCATCCTAGCGCATTTTTTGTTATATTATTTTACCATAGTATAAAATATTTATCAAATATATATAACACCCCAAAAAAACCAGCCGCATAAAATGCACAACATAACGACATTTTTGGAATTACATTGACATATATTCCAAAAGATTATATAATCACGATAAGATATATCCTTTTATATGTTTTGGGGGTGGTAATATGTTAAAAGGCTTTCCCCACCGAAAGGACAATATTATTTTAGTTGCCATAGATATAATCAGCGAAGACGGCTTAGAAGGGCTTTCAACCAAAAAAATAGCCCAAAGACAGGGAATCAGCGAATCCATATTATACAAGTATTTTTCCAGTTTGGATGAAGTTTTAATCTGTGTCGTGAATTATTTTTCCCGTTTTGATGATATGATTATCAACACCATCAAAAAAAAGGAAATCCCCTATTGTCAAAAAATCTTTGAATTCTTAAAATCCTATGTTGAACTATATGAAAACTATCCCAACCTCCCTTCCGTTTTACTAAACTACGACGCGCTTCTTAAAAATACCCACACCAAAGACTTGGTTTTAGGCATTATGTATAAGCGGTGCGGTTTTTTGTCAGAGTTAATCACGGGCGCCCAAAAGCAGCATGAGATTAATGATTTATTTTCGCCCCAGGATCTTTGCGATATAATCTTTGGCTACTTAAACAGCATCATCTTAAAATGGAAAATAAATTCCTTCGGTTTCAGCTTAAAAAACGAATTCCTGACGGTATTGGAAAAACTTTTAAAATCCTTGTCCCTGAAAGATGAGCTTTTTTTGGGGGAAAACTTGCTTTAAAAAACATGGGTTTAAAACCTGAAATTTTTAGGTGTTTAGTTATGTAACACAAATGCGGCCGTTTTGGCCGCATTTTTTATATTATTAATAATAAAATTCCTGGGAGAAACCGGGATTTTCCCAATCGTTATAATCCCTTTGTTCAAAATCTTTTTGCCCATAATATTCATACGGGTCATACCCGTTTTCATATTGGTGATTGCACCCGCAGCTTTCCTGGGGATAATACCAGTATCCTTCCTGCGGGTAATACCCGTAGCTATCATGATAATATTCTTTTTCCTTGCAATGCTTTTTAGGGTAAAAATCCTTTTTGTAGCAGTAATCATGCTTTTCAGGGAAGCACTTAAAATACTGGTTTATGATTAACTTGCCGCAGGGGCATTTAAATTTGTAGCAGGGTTTTTCCTTGCGGCATTTGCAGCATTTACAGCACTTGCAGCCTTCGTACGGGTCAAAATAATAGTGTTTGTAAAAATCCTTCTTTTCTTCATAACAATACTTTTCCATATCCGATCTCCTCACATGGATTATTTACCCATATATTTTATGTAAACCTCTTTGAATGTGTTACCAATATTTTTTATGTGAACAAAACCCGCGCGCCTTTATAAAAAACCCAAACTTTTATCTTTTTGTTTGAGGGCATGTCAATAAATTATGTCACCCGCCGGCCTTGATTTTCATATTATATGTTGGATAATTTAATTAAGAAGGGATAAATATGAGCAAAGTTATATTGCAAGTTGAAAATAAAACCGGCGGCACTATTGCCCCCCTTGATAATTTGGTTTTTGAAGTTATAAAAAAGCAGGAAGGCCCCGTCTTATACAACCCCGCAACGGGCATAATTACCTTTGAAAGGTCAGGAAAATACCTAATCCAATGGTGGGCTTCAACCGCGTCAGGGGACGCCCCCTTTGGATTATCCCTCGCATTGGACTCACCTTCCGCTGATTTACAATCGGGCACCTCCCCGGTTAAAACCGGGCAAGTCAACGGCTTTGGAGTTTTAGAGGTAACCTCGCCCCCCGCGGCACTATCTTTGAAAAATAACATCGCGGGAAATATTTATCTTTCAAACGTGGTTGAAACAAAAGCCTCCCTTTTGGTAACCCAGCTTGATGAGCCAAAAGCTTTTGGCGCAATCTATAACCTGTTAAACGCCATATTAATCGGGCAGGTACCCGCCCAGGTACCCATGGGCAACCCCTCCGTTGTGGAAAACATCAGCCTTGCAAACCCCAACGCGTTAACCATTGTTGACGCAGGGGTGTACCGGGTTGATATAATGCTAAACGGCCGCACCTCCTCCACCAGGGAGGTAACAATCACGCTGGCTGTAAACGACACTCCTTCATCCTTCCAAAAAGAAGGGTTATTCTATCTTGGCAGCATGTCAACTGTTTATTTGACAGGATTTATGGAATTAAACGAAGGCGACAAGCTCACCTTGTTAATGTCAGCGGATACTGACACTACCCTGGGTTTTGACCCCGCCCAGCCCGGCGTTATCCTCTCGGTAATGCGGGTTATGTAGCGGGCAAAAGCGGTGTTATTAGTGCTTTATAAGTCTATAAAGCCAAAATTTCATCCATCCTGACTAAAAACAGCAAAACCCAAAAAGCAAAGGATGGGTTTTCCAACAATTTATGTAGCATAAAAAAATAAAAAGCCCGCATACTAAATAATGCACCTCGGCTTTTCATCCTAAACCACCTTTTAAAATGAAAAAAGACAGAAAGGTTTGACCTTTCTGTCTTTTTTGGTGCGAGCAGTGGGACTTGAACCCACACGTCATAGACACACGCCCCTCAAACGTGCCTGTCTGCCAGTTCCAGCATGCTCGCATTTTGGGGCAAGTGCTATTATACCAACTTATATTTTAAATGTCAACACAATTTTCATTTTAATTTTATCCAATTTATGCTCACTTTTCCCCTTGATTTACATACCACATATACGCGCCATAATAGGGGTTTTGAGGGAACACCGCCACATCCCCCGCCAAATTCAAATTGTAAATTAGGGCATTGTTTAAAAACCCTATCCCCAAAATGGGCTGTTTTTTGTAAAACTCGCTTTCAAAGACGGAGATGGCGTTTTTCAAGTCCTCATCTGTTGTGGCCCGCTGTATGCCGTATGTGGCGCTGTCAAAAGCCATGTCGGAAAACCCAAAGTAGTTGTTTCCTGAAAACAAAAATCCCAAATCCAAATCCACAGCAATATCCACACCGCCTAAAAAGGCGTCGTAATCTTTTTCCAAAATCTTTTCCCTATATTCATCAAAAGGCAAAGTTACAATATTTACGCCTATGCCAAAGGAGGAAAGTTCATTTTTTATGCTTTGGGCAATTGCAACCCTGCTGACATTTTCCTCGTTTACCAAAATTGAAAAGGAAAACGCCTGCCCGTTTTTGTAAAACTCCCTTTCCCCTTGCATGTATCCTGACAAAATCAAAAGTTCCCTTGCCTCATCCAAATTTTTCTCCATCAGCCCCGCCTGATAGTAGCCGCTTTTGGGGTGAATAGGTATGGTTGCCGCCTCGGCCCTTCCCATATATACGTCATTTACTATCTTTTGCACATCCAAAGCCCCGGACACTGCCCTTCTCACATTGGCGTTTTGAAATACCCCCTCTTTGCAGTTAAACCCTAAAAACTCAAAGTTCAAAGAAGGTATGTATTTAACGCTCACGCCCTTTTTAATCGCGAAGTTGGATAAATCTATCACATCATCCGTTACCGCGTGCACAAGCCCTCTCAAAAAAGAAGCCTCCGCGGTCTGGTTATCCCTTGTGAGGGTAATTTCCACCCTGTCGGCGTGGGGCGCGCCTTTAAAATAGTCTTTGTTGGCAACCAAAGTTATGCTTTTGTTTTTTCTCATGCTTTCAAACTTAAACTGCCCCGTCCCAATTGGGTTTTCGTCTAAGTTTTTCACATGCCTTGGGACAATGGGTATGTTCATGGCGCTTACAATGGTGGAATTGGGGCGGGCAAGAATGATTTTAAAAGTGTAATCATCCTGCGCCAGGCAGCTTGTAATATCCTTTACCTTTTCGGAATATATGGTATCATGCCCTAAAAGCATGCGGAATGTGGCCTCCACGTCTTTCGCGGTAAAAGGCGTGCCGTCATGCCAATATATATCATCCCTGAGATAAAAAGTTACCTCCAAGGCATTGCTGCTAACTTTAAAACCCTTTGCAAGGTTCGGCTGGGGTGTTAAATTCTCATCCAAATAAATTAAGCTGTCGTAAATGAGCGATAAAACCGGCACAACGGTTTTTTGGTCAGCGTATATGGGGTTTAGGGTGTTAGGTATCCGCATTGAAAGCTTCAATGTACCCCCGTCTTTTAAGATAGCTTCCTCATCTTCCCCCGGCAATTCTTCTTCCAGCATGAATACCTCCTGCTTGTCATTTGACGCGCAGGAAGAAAGAAAAATTAAAAGGGAAAGAATTATTATCAAAAACTTTTTAAACCCCTGTGCCATTTAAAACTTCCTTTCTAGTCCTTCAAATATATCCGCTCAATCGCCAAAGCTTTTCCCGTAGCCTCGTCAATGTTTAAAACCACCGCGCAGAACTTGGTCTTCCCTCCCGCGATTTCAAACCTTGCGGGCACTTTTTGCAAGAATTTATTTAAAGCAGGCTCAATCTTTACACCTAAAATTGAGTCCTGCGCCCCCGTCATCCCCACATCGGTGATATACGCGGTGCCCTTCGGAAGGATGGTCTCATCGGCGGTCTGCACATGGGTATGGGTGCCTATTACCGCGCTGACTTTCCCGTCCAGATACCATCCCATGGCTTCCTTTTCGCTGGTTGCTTCCGCGTGCATATCCACAATTATGATATTGGTCTTTTCCTTTGCCTTCCCAATCAGTTCATCCACCACTAAAAAGGGGTTTGTAATACCTTCGGGCTTATCCATGTAAAGCTGGCCGATTAGGTTTATCACCGCTACTTTTGCTTTGTTTTTGGCATAAAAAATATTCATCCCGCAGCCCGGGGTGCCTTCGGGCAAATTTGCGGGCCTTATTACGTTTTCCCCCTCGGAAAACAGTGTAAATACCTCTTTTTTTGAAAAGGCGTGGTTTCCTAATGTAAAAACATCTATCCCCGCCCTTTGGAGTTCCTCATAAACCTTTTTGGTAATCCCGCTGCCGCCTGATGAGTTTTCCCCGTTTGCAATGACAAAGTCGGCGGCGTATTTTGCCTTTATGTCGTACAATTTTTCAAAGATAGCGCGTCTTCCGGTTCTGCCTGATATGTCGCCAATAAATAAAATGTTCATAAAAACTCCCATCGATTCTATTTTTGACTTATTATACCACAAAAAAACTTTAAAAATATACTTTAAATGGACGGCTCGCGCCGTCCATTTGTTTTCAACGTTATTTAGCGTAATCAATGGCCCTTGTTTCCCTGATTACATTCACCTTAATCTGACCGGGATATTCAAGTTCGTTTTCAATCCGTTTTACGATTTCCCTAGCAACTAACGGGATATCCTGATCTTTTACATCTTCAGGTTTTACAATAATCCTAATTTCCCTGCCTGCTTGAATTGCATAGGACTTTTCAACGCCTTCAAAATTGTTCGCGATTTCTTCCAGCTTTTCAAGCCTCTTAATATAGGTTTCAAGATTTTCTCTCCTAGCGCCAGGCCTTGCCGCGCTTATGGCGTCCGCCGCTTGGACAATGCAAGCTATCAAGGTCTTTGGTTCCACATCGCCGTGATGGGCTTCAATCGCGTGGAGCACTTCCTTTGACTCATGATACTTTTTCGCCAAATCCACACCAATTGAAACGTGGGAACCTTCCATTTCGTGGTCCACTGCTTTTCCGATATCATGTAGCAGTCCTGCCCGTTTCGCTAGCACTATATCCGCCCCTAGTTCCCCTGCGATAAGCCCGCAAAGGTGGGCCACTTCAATTGAGTGTTTTAACACGTTTTGCCCGTAGCTTGTTCTGAATTTAAGCTTTCCTAAAAGCCTTATCATTTCAGGATGAAGGCCATGTACCCCGGTTTCAAAGGTAGCCTGTTCACCTTCTTGCTTGATGGTGTTTTCAACTTCCTTTTTAGCTCTTTCCACCATTTCCTCAATCCTTGCCGGATGTATCCTTCCGTCGGCGATTAGCTTTTCTAAAGCCACACGGGCAATTTCACGGCGGATTGGGTCAAAACCGGAAAGTATTACGGCTTCAGGCGTGTCGTCGATTATCAAATCCACGCCGGTTAATGTCTCGATTGTCCTTATGTTTCTTCCTTCACGGCCAATGATTCTTCCTTTCATCTCATCATTGGGCAGCGGAACAACCGATACGGTAGTTTCTGCGACATGATCCGCGGCGCATTTTTGAATTGATAGCGCAATGATTTCTTTCGCGCGCTTTTCGGCTTCTTCCCTGGCCTGCGTTTCTATTTCATTAATCATCATTGCGGCTTCATGTCTTACTTCGCTTTCAATATTCTTTAACAAATACTCTTTTGCCTCTTCGGCAGTAAGCCCTGAAATCCTTTCTAGGACTTCAATTTCCTTTCTCTTTAACTCTTCCGTTTCTTCTTTGATTTGTTCAACTTCTTTTAGCTTTTTATTTAAAAGCTCCTCTTTTGCCTCAATGTTTTCGGTTTTTCTGTCAAGAGCTTCTTCCTTTTGAAGCAGCCTTCTTTCATGTCGGTTAAGTTCGTTTCTTCGTTCTCGCAGTTCGTGCTCCATGTCGTTTTTTCGCTTAAGGATTTCTTCTTTAGCCTCAACCAAAGTCTCGCGCTTTTTGTTTTCAGCTTGCTTTTTGGCTTCTTCGATAATCCTTTTAGCTTCTTCTTCTGCGCTTCCAATTTCAGCTTCCGCAACACGTTTTCTATGTGAAATTCCGAAACGGAATGAGATAACCGCAGTTATTACACAAACAACTAATAGAGCAACGACTGTGATGATATACACTGCTGGCTGTATGATAACATATCCCCCCTTATTCACTTTTTTTAATTTAATTGATAATTCCCTCTTTGTTTTATCTAATCTCAAAAAATGCAAAAAACCAAAACTCTAGGCACTCTTGCACATTTATATATTATATTTTTTTGTGCATAATGTCAAGTTTTATTTTGCCTAAAAACTTGAAGCATATTTCATTTTTTGATAATTATTCCAACCTTTTTTTTCCAAAAAGCCAAAAATTTTGCGCGGCTTCTTTTTCCCTTAAAAATTTATATGTACTTAATTTTCTGATAAAGTATTGACAATGCATGAAAGAAATTATAATATAAAATTTGCATAAATTTATTTAAAAATCCTTTTTCCCTGCTATTTAATTTTTACATATAAAATAGCAAAAAAAGGATAAAAACAACTTACAGAAAGGTTTGGTACGGCATGAAGAAAAAGACTAAGAAAAAAATTTCAAAAGTTGAAAGGGAAATACTTGATAATTTCCTTGTGGGTGTGACCAGCGCGGTTCTTTTATGCGCGCTATTTATGGCAGTGATGTATAATTTGTTTTCAAACTACACCACCTTCAAGGGTACCCAGATTGCGCTAATTGTCATTACCGTGCTTGAGTTTGTGGGGGCAGTAACGCTTTTGGTGCTTTCCAAAACCAAGCAGAACAAAAAGTTTACCACTTATTCTGTAGGGCTTTTCATTGGCACATTCTTATGCCTAATCCCCTTGCTATTCAGGTCAAACGCAAACCAAGGGGTAATTTTGACATTTTTAGCTTTGGCGGTTATTTTAGTTTTAACATTTTACTATTACGCGCTCAAATTCTATCTACTTTGGGAAAAGAAGGGCGCTAAAAATACTTTTTACATCATCAGCGCCGTATTAATTTTAGCATCTTTAGGATATATGGTATTTAAGTACCTAAAGGTATTCGGATACCTCGGTTAACAGCCAATTTAATAAAGATACAGGGCGGACGTACGGTCTGCCTTTTAATTATTATTTGGGGGTTTTTTAATAAATGGAGATTACGACATTATTACTTTTAGCAATCAGCTTAAGCATGGACGCTTTTTCCGTCGCGGTGACTGCGGGGATAAAATCCAACCAAAGCAAAGCGAGGGAATCCATAAAAATCGGGTTTTTCTTCGGGCTTTTCCAAGGGCTTATGCCAACTTTAGGATATTATATGGCAAACTCATTCAGCGAGTTAATAAAAGCATATGACCATTGGATTGCTTTTATTCTTCTTTCCTTCATTGGCGGGAAAATGCTTTATGAGGCATTTTTTACCCCCGATGACTGCGGGATTGCCGAAAGGGAAACGGATTTAAAATCCCTTTTGGTTTTATCCGTTGCCACAAGCATTGACGCGCTGGCTGTCGGAATAAGCTTTGCGGCGCTTTATCCCGGCCAAAGCATACTGCCCCCGGCCGCCACAATCGCGTTTATCACATTCTTAATTTCCGCTTTCGGGGTTTTAATCGGCAAAAAAATCGGCTGCATGCTTCAAAAGAAGGCGGAAATCCTGGGCGGATTGATACTGGTGGGCATAGGAATCAGTATATTGGTAAAACACTTAAAAGGTTAAAGATAAACAATATACATATTCAAGGAGGATTATCATGGGCGTAATACGAGTGGAAGAAAACAAAATCATCTTTTCCAGAAGGGACGAAACCGCGGTAATTGAGCCCTTTGGCGCGGACTGCTTGCGTTTCCGTTCCACAAGGAACTCAAAAATCCAGGACGAAAACTGGACATTAATCACCCCGCCGCAGGCAAGCTGCGAAATTAACAACCACGGCAACTGGGCGGAAATCATAAACGGCAAGATTTCTGCCAAAATCTATGACAACGGCAAGGTTACATATTACAAAGACGGCAAGGAAATTCTTGCCGAGCGTTCCGAATACGCGTTTTTGTCAAGATTTCGCGACTACAAGCACAAATACGGGGATTTATATAAAATCACCATCTGCTTTGAGCCAAAAGAAGACGAACACTTCTACGGACTGGGGCAGGAACAAAACGACTGCTTTGACCTCAAAGGGGCAACAAGCACCCTAATCCACTATAACACCAAATCCTCAATCCCCTTTGTGTATTCCTCCCTCGGCTACGGCTTTTTGTGGAACAGCCCCTCCATCGGCAGGTGCGAACTTACCACAAACCACACCTTGTGGGAAAGCGAATGCGCAAAACAGGCCGACTACATAATAATCGCGGGGGACACTCCCAAGGAAGTTTTATATAAATATTCTTCCATCACCGGTTTTGCGCCCAAATTCCCGAAATGGGCCAGCGGTTTTTGGCAGTCAAGGCTCCGCTACGAAAGTCAGGAGGACTTATTGGAAATCGCAAGGGAGTATAAAAAAAGAGGCGTGCCCTTGTCAGCCATAATCATTGACTTTTTCCACTGGACCCAGCAGGGGGAATGGAAGTTTGACCCCAAATACTGGCCCAACCCGAAGGAAATGGTTGACGAATTAAAACAAATGGGCGTTAAAACCATTGTTTCCGTTTGGCCCACAATAAACCCGCAAAGCGAAAACTACCACTACATGAACGAACGGAATATGCTAATCCGCACCACAAAGGGGCAGTACGGGCTGTTTGACTTTTATGGACTACAGTCCTACATTGACCCCACAAACCCCGAAACACGCAAATACGTTTGGGAAAAGATAAAGCAAAACTACTATTTCCACGGAATTAAAACCTTCTGGCTGGATGAGGCGGAACCTGAAATCCTTCCGCGGGATTTTGACAATCTAATCTTACATAAAGGCTATGGCGAAGAAGTGGGGCTTTTGTACCCCTATTACTACGCAAAACTTTTCTATGAAGGTTTAAAGGAGTGCGGCGAAGAAGAAATCATTTCTCTTGTGCGCGCCGCGTGGATTGGAAGCCAGCGCTACGGCACATTAGTCTGGTCGGGGGATATCCCTTCCACCTTTGAGGCTTTGAGAAAAAGCATAAAAACCGCCCTTTCCATGTCAATGTGCGGGATTGTGTGGTGGAACTCCGACATTGGCGGATTCTGGGGCGGGGACATTGAAAGCGACTACTTTAAGGAACTTATCGTGCGATGGTTCCAGTTTGGCGTATTCTGCCCCGTTATGAGGCTTCACGGCTCACGAAACAGACCCAAAAACCACGTTCACAGGCACCCTGAAGTTTTGGAAAAAAGCGGCGGGGACAATGAAATCTGGAGTTTCGGCGAAGAAGTTTACGAAACCTTAAAGGATTTAATCTTCTTAAGGGAAAGGCTCCGCCCCTACATTGAAAAATACATGGACGAGGCGTCAGAATCCGGCGTTTCAATACTCCGCCCCATGTTTTTGGAATATCCTGATGATGAAACCTGCTATACCCTTTCCGACCAATACATGTTTGGTGAGGACATCCTCTTTGCCCCGATTGTAAACCGCGGGCAAACCGAAAGAAAAGTTTACCTTCCAAAAGGAAGGTGGGTAAGCGTGATTGACAAAAAGGTTTACGAAGGCGGCACGTTTATCACTCAAAAAGCCGAAATCAACCAATTTATCGCCTTTGTTAAGGAAGGAAAGGATATCATCAACGTTTTTTAAAGGGGAATTGCTATGAAAATCCAAATAGATACACAAAAAAGAACCAAAGAAATCTTTGACCTTTTCGGCATATTCTTTGAAGATTTAAACCACGCGGCGGACGGGGGGCTTTATGCCCAGCTTGTTCAAAACCCAAATTTTGAGTTTTTGCCCATTGACCGCTGGGATTACCACAACCTCTACGCTTGGGAAAAAATTGGCGGTGATGACGCGGTCGCAATTGAAGTTTTAAAAGATAACCCCCCAATCCCCCAAAACCCCCACTATGTAAAAATCACAGGCAAAAGGGGCACAGGTATAAGGAACTTAGGGTATGCCGGCGGCATGGTTATTGATAAAAGCGACACCTACGACATATTCTTTTACGCAAAAGGCAACACCCGCGTAAAAGTAGCGCTTGAGGGCCAAAACAAAAACCCATTGTGCGAAAAGGTCTTTGAAATCACAAGCGATTGGAAAAAATACACCCACAAATTTTCGCCCCATACATCCTGCGACAGCGCCACATTGGCAGTGTACCTTGAAGATGACGGGGAAGCATGCCTTGACGCGGTATACCTTTTCCCCAACGACACTTTTGAGGGCCTGCCCATAAGAAAGGATTTAGCGCAGGCGCTTTTGGAACTAAAGCCCAAATTCATGCGCTTCCCCGGCGGCTGTCTTGTTCACGACGGCTCATTGGAAGATACCGCGCGGGACAGCATGTACCGCTGGAAAAACACCATAGGCCCCGTTGAATTCCGTCCTGCCAGGCGGAACAACTGGCAATATAACCAAACCTTGGGCCTTGGTTTTTATGAATACTTTGTATTATCCGAAAAAATCGGGGCAAAACCCCTTCCGGTGCTTCCTGCGGCCTACAACCCCCACAGGATGCTGGCTTTGCCCCTAGACCAGCTTAAGCCCTACATTGACGACTGCCTTGACTTAATTGAATTTGCCAACGGGGACACTTCCACCCCGTGGGGCAGAAAAAGGGCGGAACTTGGTCACCCCGAGCCGTTTAACCTTGAGTACCTCGCAATCGGGAACGAAGAAGTGGGGGACGAATTTTTTGAAAGGTACGCGTATTTCCACAAAGCCATAAAAGAAAAATACCCTGAAATTAAAATAATTAACTCAAGCGGTCCCTTTAACTCAGGAAGTGAGTATGAAAAGGGATATAAGAGCGCATACGAAAACGGCTCTGATTTAATAGATGAGCACTACTACTGTTCACCCACATGGTTTTTGGCAAACATGCACCGCTATGATAACTTTGACCCCAACGGCCCGAAGGTGTTTTTAGGCGAATACGCCTCATGGGGGAACGAGGTTTACAACGCGGTGGTGGAAGCTGCCTACATGACCCATTTGCAAAACGCGCCCGTGGTTGCCCTTGCATGCTACGCGCCCCTGTTTTGCAACGTAAACTACATAAACTGGCAGCCTGACTTAATCTGGTTTGACAAAAACCGCGTGGTTAAAACCGCAAATTACTATGTGCAAAAATTGTTTTCAGTATTTCAGGGGGACTATGTGGCAGACGTTAAAAAAGAAGGCTTTGAGACTCCCCCGCCAAAAGAAGAAAATATAGCAGGCAAAATCATCTTCATATCCGATGACACGGAAGTAAGTATTTCAAACATCACCGTAATTGACGAAGAAAACCAAAAAATCTATGCCTTTGAGGATTTCTCCCTGGAGCGCAGGGAACAAAAGGAACTATTTTATATTGACTCAAAAAAATACAAATTGAAATTTCACCTTGTAAAGCGGGGCGGGAACAAATTCAAAGGCCTTATAGTAAATTTCGGCTATAAGGACGACCACAACAGGCACTACTGGGAAATCGGCGGCTGGCAAAACCAGGATCTTGCGGTAAGCCACAGGGTAGAAGGAAAAAGCACTACCTTAACCGAATCAAGGTTTATCCTGGAGGAAAACCGCCAATACAGCTTATGCCTTGAGGTGGAGGGAAGAACCATAAAAGGCCATGTTGACGGGAAATTAATGAATAACATTGAGGACAAACTCCCAGTTATTGAGCCCTTATATGTTACCGCCAGCGTAAAAGATGATGAAGCGTATTTGAAAGTGGTAAATGTAACGGAAAAAGCGCAAAAGGCAGAAATTGAATTTTTGCGGGAAAAAGCCCTTTCGGGGATGGTGCACAAAATCGCAGGATATGATAAATTTGACAAAAACACTTTTGATGAGCCCGATAAGGTAAAAATTAAATCAAATGAGTTTAAACATTCCCAAAACAGATTTACCTATGAATTTGAACCTTTATCGGTAACCGTTTTTGCTTTTAAAATAAATAATGGAAATGGGGGTACATCATGACCAAAGGCGTAAAATCAATTTTTGCATTAGTAATTGCCTTTTTGCTTGCCGCGCCCTTTTTGCCCGCGCTAGCTGAAAGCACGGATTTGGTTTTTTACCATGACTTTGAAAATGTATCCGGCACACAGGTGATTGCAAACGCGGGCGAAAACGCGGTATTGGCAAACGCCTACATAGAAAGCGGCATTGCAGGCAATGCTGTTAGGCTTACAGGCCCCAATTCCTATGTAATTTTGCCAAATAATGTTACGGAAAATTTAACCGACTTTACCTTGTCCTTGTGGGCAAAAATTGAAAACCCCAAAACATGGCAAAGGCTTGTGGATTTTGGAAACAACAACACCCAATACGCCTTTTTCGGCCTTTCCTCCACCAGCGATATCCGCTTTGGCATAAAGCCCGGTTCCTCATTGGGCGAGCAAAACGTAACCATGCCGGGCGGTGTTACGCGGGGCGAGTGGGTTTACTACACCTTCACCCAGGAAGGCAGCACCGTGACAATGTATAAAAACGGGCAAAAACAATCCACAGGCACCACAAGCTACTTTTTAAAGGATTTAGGCAAAACTTACGCAAACTACATCGGAAAAAGCCAGTTTAGCGCGGACCCTTACTTATCCGGGCTGGTTGACGAAGTAAAACTATACGGAAGGGCCCTTTCACAGGAAGAAATCATAAAAGATATGTTAGCAGGCTTATCCGACGAACAAAAGGTTAAAGCCTTAAGAAACCTAATCACCATAGAAAATTTGGACAATGTAAAAAGCGATATCAGTTTATTTACATATGACGACGGCTACGCGAAAGTGGAATGGTCATCAAGCGACGAAGAAACAATAACACCTTCCGGCAAAGTCACAAGGCCCCAAGGCGCCATTCCCACAATGGTAACCTTAAATTGCACAATTACCGCCGGAAGTTATAAAGAGGAGTTAAACTTTATGGCAACAGTAAAAGGAACCGAGGATTACGACTACACCTTATACATTGACGAAACCCAAAAAGGCGTGGATATTGACCCTGGCATGATCGGGCTTTTCTTTGAGGACATAAACTTTGCCGCAGACGGCGGGCTTTACGCCGAGCTTGTCAACAACCGCTCCTTTGAAGCCTATGACGCGAGAAGCAAAATCTTTGTCCCCGGCTTTGCCTGGTCGGCATATAACGGCGCTATTATGCAATATAAAAGCGAAACACCCCTTAACCCAAACAACACCACATATCTGTCCCTAACTACAACAGGCCCCAACCAAGGCTTTGAAAACAACTGCTACAAAGGCTTTTCCACAAAGGCGGGCCAGAAATTTGACTTTTCCGTTTACGCAAAAAGCGCAAATTATAGCGGGGACATAATTGTGTCCATCCTGCAAGGGGATGTTACCGCAAGCCGGATTACAATTTCAAACATCACCAACACATGGACAAAGTACGAATTTGAAATGACCGCGGATAAAGAGCTTACAAACGCTATTGTAAGAATAACTTTGACACAACCGGGCACCGTTGATTTCGACATGGTTTCCCTGTTCCCGCAGGATACCTTCAACAACCGCAAAAACGGGTTGAGGAAGGACTTGGTTGAAAAATTAAGGGACCTTCACCCAGGGTTTCTCCGCTTCCCCGGCGGGTGTATCATAGAAGGTTATGATTTGGCAAACAGGTACCAATGGAAGCACACCATAGGGGATGTGGCGGAAAGAAAACAAAACTGGAACAGGTGGCAGCTTCACAACACCAATGACGCCGCAAGCTACGCCTACTGCCAGACCTACGGGCTAGGATTTTATGAATATTTCTTGCTTTGCGAAGACATAGGGGCAAAAGCGGTCCCCGTTGTAAACTGCGGCATGGCGTGCCAATACCAGACGGGCCAGCTTGCCTCAATGGACGAGGTATATAGTATCTACATCCAGGACGCCCTTGACTTAATTGAATTCGCAAACGGCGACGTAAACACAACTTGGGGCAGGATCAGGGCCGAAATGGGCCATCCCGAGCCATTCAACCTAGAATACCTAGGCATAGGCAACGAACAATGGGGGGAAGAATTTTATAAGAGGTATGAGGCCTTCCAAAGGGTAATTTCAGAAAAGTACCCCGAAATTAAACTTGTTACAACATCGGGCCCTTCTTCTGACGGCACCCACTTCACAAACGCTTGGAACTGGCTAAAAGGAAAAGACGAAAACTTTGCCTATGTGGTGGATGAGCACTATTACAAATCCCCACAATGGTTTTATGATAACATAAACCGCTACGACGACTACGACAGAGGCGGCTTTAAAGTGTTCGCGGGGGAATACGCGGCCCACAACTCAAACACTTCAAACAATATGGAAGCCGCATTGTCAATTGCGGCATACATGACAGGCCTGGAGAAAAACGCCGACATTGTAAAAATGGCCTCCTACGCCCCGCTGTTTGCAAGGGTTGACGCCACACAGTGGAAGCCTGATTTAATCTGGTTTGACAAGGACACTTCCTACGGAAGCCCTGATTACTACGTCCAATATATGTACTCAAACAACAAAGGCACCTATACCCTGAAAAACAGGGCGGTAAAGAGCGGGGGCGAAAAAGTATTTAAAGGCATGGCAGGGGTAGGCACATGGGAAACCCAGGCTAAGTTTAAAGACTTTAAGGTTACTGATAACGAAACGGGGGAAATTCTTGACACTTCCGTTTGGACAAAGGACTTTAACTTAAAATACCACAAGCACACCCCCATACTATGTACCGCAAGCCATACCCCCGAACCCCAAAACCACGCGGGAAACCTGATTGACGGACGCCTTGACACAAGGTGGGCAACTAACGTTATAGGCTCATACGCAACCGTTGATTTAGGGGAAGTAAAAACAGTGGGTATGGTTTCAATAACCTTTGTCCCCGTATCAGGAAGGGCGTATCTATATGAACTTCAAATATCACAAGACGGCGAAAACTTTGAAACCATCTTTAAAGGCCAGTCAAGAACCAACGACTCCACGCCCCACTTTACATTGGCGGGGAATAAACAGGCCAGATACATCCGTTTAATTAGCAACGGCAATACCCAGGCTAACAATGACTGGTTCAATTTATATGAAATTGAAATTTATGACGAATGCGACCAAGACGCGGAAGTAATGACCGCGTCAGGCACATGGACAGTGGATGAGGAAGGGGCGCTTTACCAGACCTCATCATTGCAGGGCGCCTTTACCCACACAGGCAGCGTAAACTGGAAAAACTACACCATAGAAACAAAGGCAATGAAAGTTTCAGGCAGGGAAGGCTTCCTAATCCCGTTCTTATATGAGGACTCATCAAACTACTATATGTGGAATATCGGCGGATGGGGCAACACCGCAACCGCCATTGAAAAAGTGTCAAACGGCTCAAAGAGCACAATTACCCCAAGCGAGCCCGTAACTATCCAGTCAAACCGCTGGTATGACATAAAGATTGTGGTAACAAATGATGAAGTAATGTGCTACCTTGACGGCCAGCTTATTCACAAAAAGACCATCCGCATAACGGAAGGTCCGCTTTATATGACCTCATCCTTTGACGAAGAAACAAAGGATATTATAATTAAAGTCGTAAACAGCTCAAACACCATAAAAGAAGCGCTAATTGACATAAACACCGGAAAATACATTAACCCCAAGGCAGAGGTGATTGAGCTTTCCTGCGACGATTTAAACGCGCAAAACTCAATTCAAAATCCTGAAAACGTATATCCCAAAACCTTTGCCTTTGAGGGCGCGGCAAAGCAGTTTGCCTATATCTTTAAGCCGTACTCCTTCAGCGTTATAAGAATTCACACCGTGGACGACTCCCAAATCATAAAAGAGGTGGAAGCGCCCACAATAGTAGTGAGGAAAAATGAAGAACTTCAATTGCCAAAAACCCTGAAAGCAACCTTTGAAGACGGCACAGAAGGCGAAGTTGAAGTAACCTTTGCAAAAATCCCCTCTGACTTTACAAGATACGCAGGCACCGACACCATTGAGGGAAAGGTTAAAAATTCCAACAAATATGTAAAACTTACCGTAACCGTTGTTGAAGATTACGGCTCTGAAATACTATGCGGCGCCGAAAAACTCACAGCGGGCGGAACTGTAGCAGTAACATTCAAGAAAGGCCTGGCTGAGTCTGCCAACTGCTATATCGCCCTATTTGATAAGGACAACAAACTACTTGCGGTAAAAAGCGCAAGGCTTTCGGATGAAGATGAGGCAACCCTTGAAATGACCATGCCAGAAAACGTTGAAGGGTACACTTTTAAGGCGCTTATGTGGAATGATTTGCAATCCCCCTTATGCGGCGCACTAATTTTAAAATAACTAAAAACCGCACCATGTGGTGCGGTTTTTTTATTGTTTAAACGCCCTTTACCGGGGCGTTTTTTTAGTTTATACCTCTTTTTTTACTCTCCTGCAAAGTTTCCCTCATTATAAAACACAATAATATCAAATTTTAACCTTCCAATTAAGCAATTGTTTCAGGTTTGCTACAAGCGTAAAATAAGTTTTGATTTCAACAAAAATACAATTCAGTTACAAAAGCGGAAAAGCTGCCATAAACCCTTATATTTTCAATATTTTTGCTGGTATTATATTAATTTGACGAAAAATACTTAAGGATGTATAATAAAATTACTAATCTTTAGAGAGGTTGTAGGGATATGAAGGCAAAAAGGCTGGCATTACTAGTTTTAATATTCATCTTTTCATCTTCAATATTGGCAAACGCAACGGTTTATCAGGAAATCACAAAGGTGCCTTTAGCCGAAGGGGTAAATTATGTTACCATAAAAAATTTTGAAAGCTATGGCTGGGATAAAGTTTACATAATAGAGGCGGACATGACCACCCCAAACCTTGCCTTTGACGTGGCGGTGGACCCAAGGGGCATTGGGTATTTAAACACCGTGGAAAAATATGCCCAAATGCACGACGCGGTGGCGGCGGTAAACGGCGACTTTTTCAGCTGGTACAAGGGAAGCCAGGGCGCGCCCACCGGCACGGTCATAAAGGACGGGAAAATGCTTACAAGCCCGCCCCCTGACATGGTTTTGTCCACCTTTTATCTTGGCATTGACGAAAAATTCACCGCGGATTACTTAACCTATTCTTCCACTTTAACCTCCCCAAGCGGGGCGTACTCCGTGGTAAGCTATGTAAATAAATTCCACCCCGATGACGCAATAATCCTATACACCCCCGACTTTTTGGAAGGCGGCTTGTCGCCAGGTTCTCAAAACGGATATATTGAGCTTGTGGTAAAAGACGGGATAGTGACTAAAAAACTAATTGACTCCCCCCCTGTAAAAATTGAAGAAGACGAACTGTTATTCAGGGCAAATTTATCAAAAAACTCATTTTTAAATGACTATTTCCAAGTGGGCGAGGCTGCCGAATTTAAAGTCAGCCTTAATTTTAACATGGAAAATATAAAAACCGCTGTCGGCGGCGGGACAATTTTAGTCAAGGAAGGCAAAAAACACCCCATAACCCACAATGTTTCGGGTATTCACCCAAGAACGGTGATAGGGACCGACGAAAGCGGGAAAATGCTATACTTAATCACCGTCGACGGCAGGGGCACCTTCACCCCGGGCTATTCCCTGGACTCTTTGGCAAATCTGCTTATAGGCCTTGGGATTTACACCGCCATTAACCTTGACGGCGGGGGCTCCACCACAATGGTTTTGCAGGACGCAAAAACCGACTCAAAAATTGTGGCCAACAACCCCTCCCAGTCAAGCCTCCGCGCGGTGTCCAACGCAATAATTGTCAAAAACACAAGCCCGGAACAAAAGCCGTATAAAATTATCCTTGAAAGCGAGTCCAAATACAGCTTCGCAGGCTTTGGGAATAATATTTACGCCTTTTTGGCGGACCAAAAAAACCACCTTATTAAAGACGCAAAAATCTCCCTTTATGTAAAAGAAGGAAAAGGCGAAATTAAAAACGGCGTATTTTACCCAAAAAGCCCGGGGAAAGCGGTAATCGGCGCAAAATATGAGGATTTGGAAAGCGAAATTGAAATTACTGTGTTGGAAAAAATCGCCCGCATCAGCGTATATCCCGAAGAAGGGCTAAAAATAAAAGCGGGGCAAAGCGCGCCCCTTACCATAATCGGAAGAGACCAAAACGGCTATGAGTCATATTTGCACGCGGATGACTTAAACGTAAAATACGACGACAGCATTATAGACCTTGACAAAAATATAATAACTGTAAAAAAAGAAAGCCCCACACTAATTGAAATAAGCTATGGGAAACTTAAAACCTATCAGGTTATAAACAATACCGGGGTCAAGGAAGAATACTACAACGGGATAGAGGACTCATCTTTAAAATTCTGGGGATATCCCGACCAGGTTTTGGGAAGCTTTGAGCTTGACTCAACCGACTGCGAGGGGGATTTTGCGGGTAAACTAAACTTTGACTTTTCAACCCCAAGCGACGCGCTGTACGCTGCCCACATTGTTTTCCCCGACGGGTTTGACATTGGAAATTCATCAAAAATCAGCGTAAAAGTATATTCTGAAACCACCTTCCCCCACGCCATAAAAGCCCAAATCAACGACAAAGACGGGAATGTCCACAGGATAACGCTTGCAAAATCCATAGACTTTACAGGGTGGAAGACCTTATCCGCCGAAATCCCGAAGGATATACCAAGGCCCTTGACTTTGTCAAAACTCTACGTTGTCCAAAACAATGTGGAAGACCGCCAGTCAGGGTATGTGAAATTTGACTCCTTTATGGCGTATGAATCCCTTTCCCAAAACGGGAAAACCGCAATTGAAAGGCCCGAAGATGTTTACGAGCCTGACCCGCTGGAAGAAGTATCTTTAGGCACAAAACTTGCCATAACACCGGGAAAACCATCAAACAAAACTTTGTTTACAAACCTGTTATATAAAATTTCAACGGATTTTGCAAAGGATAACGCCCAAAAATACATTGAAATCGGTCAGACAGGGCCATATTACAACGAAAAAATAAATGACACCGAAATAATCTGCCTTGACAATTCAAAGCAAAAAAGCATAAGGATTACCGACAAAAACACTTGGGGGCTGTTTTTAGACAAACTAAAAAACATAAAATCAGGAAACGTAATCATAACATTAACAGACTCCGTTGATTTTTCAGACCCCGAGGAATATGAGCTGTTTATTTCCCAAATTGAAAAAAACCTTTCTGGAAAAACCGTTTATGTGGTTTATCCGGGGGATAAAGATGAAGTTAACATAAAAAACGGTGTAAGGTTTATAAAAATCCACAATGCCAACTACACCGTAAGGGAATATTTAAAAAGCGGGCCTAAAATGCTTTTCTTTGACTTGTCAAAGGACAAAATCACCTATGAGTTTAAAGCTGTAAACTAAAGTACCAAAAGAAAGGAATTTTAAAATGAAAAAAATCTTGACGGTATTTGGCACAAGGCCTGAAGCGATAAAAATGTGCCCCTTGGTGAATGAGCTAAAAAGCCGCCCCTATTTTAAAAGCGTGGTATGCGTCACAGGCCAGCACCGCCAAATGTTAGACCAGGTTCTTGAGTGTTTTAAAGTTACCCCTGATTATGACCTGTCCATAATGAAAGAAAGGCAAAGCCTTTTTGATATAACCTTTTCGGTTATGGAAAAGCTAAAGGAAGTATTGACCGTTGAAAAGCCCGATATAATGCTTGTGCACGGGGATACCACCACCACCTTCGCGGCGTCCCTTACCGCCTTTTACCTTCAAATCCCCGTAGGACATGTGGAAGCAGGGCTTCGCACATACAATATCCACTCCCCCTACCCTGAGGAGTTTAACCGTCAGGCAACGGGCATTATTTCAAGCCTTCACTTTGCCCCGACCCAAATTTCTAAGGAAAACCTTCTTAGGGAAGGCAAAAAGGAAGAAACCATTTTCGTTACGGGAAACACCGCCATTGACGCCTTAAAAACCACTGTCAGGGAGGACTACCACCACCCCCATCTTGAGTGGGCGAAGGATTCGCGGCTGATTATGCTTACCGCCCACCGCCGCGAAAATTTGGGCGCGCCCCTTCGGAATATGTTTAGGGCAATAAAGCGGATTGTGGATGAGTTTGAGGATATAAAAGTAATTTACCCCATCCACTTAAACCCGCTGGTGAGGGAAGCCGCTTCCGAAATTTTTGGAAGCCATGAAAGGATACGCTTAATTGAGCCGTTGGACGTTTTGGATTTTCACAATTTTATGGCAAGAAGCTACCTAATTTTAACCGACAGCGGCGGGATACAGGAAGAAGCCCCGTCTTTAGGAAAACCCGTATTGGTAATGCGGGATACCACAGAGCGGCCCGAGGGGATAAAGGCGGGGACATTAAAACTTGTGGGAACAAATGAGGAAAATATTTACACTGCCTTTAAAAAACTGCTTGTGGATAAGACCGAGTACAACAAGATGAGCACCGCCTCAAACCCCTACGGCGACGGCTACGCCTCCGTCAGGATTGCGGATATTTTAAGGGATTATTTAAAATAAAAAGGGTAACGCCTTTGTCAGATGGCGGGTATTTAAAAATAATTTATGGTTAGCGTTAGCGGTTTTAAGATATTTAAAAAAATTATTTAAAACATACAATACGCGCGCAAACAATTGCGCGCGTATTTTTATGCTTTTACATGGAAAAACCCAAAACTTTTTATTATATTTTCACAAATGATTTCAAAACATTTACAAAATTATTAAATTTTATTGACAAATTGATTAAAATAAGCTAAACTTGACGTATAATTAGTGAATATGCACAGAAAACGAGGTGAAAACCATTGTTAAAAAGAGTATATTATATAATTACTCTTGCGGTTATATGCCTGTGTGCTATTTTTTTGCCAAAAATTCCTGTGAAAACCCAAGCCAAAGGGGAATTATATATAAATATTGAAAACAAGCCCATCTATTTATCCCCCGTCCTTGCCAAAACCCAGGACGAAAAAAAGATTATATCCTGCCTTTATGAAGGCTTGTTTAAGATAAATATTGACGGGAAAACCATCGGCTCCCAGGCTAAAAGTTATAGCGTAAGCGATGATTTTTTGACATATAAGATAAACCTTAGAGGCACCACATGGAGCGACGGCTCGGATTTAACAAGCTACGACTTCCAATCCTCATGGCTATATGCCTTAACAAATTTGGGAAAGGAAAAGGAAGAGTTTTTTATAATCAAAAACGCCAAAGAATACTCCGAAGGCCTCGTAAATAAGGAAGACGTAGGCATACTTTGCCCCGACAGCCTTACAATCATAGTAACCTTAAATGAGCCCGACCCTTCTTTTATCGAAAAGCTTTCAAGGCCTGTTTTCATGCCGCAAAAGGGAAATCTCACAAACGGGCCCTATGTGATAAAAAACATAACCAGTGACGGGGTTTTCTTAGAAAAAAACCCCTACTACTGGGACAAATCCTCAATAAGCATTTACAGCTTAAATTTCGTGCTCAGTGGCAAATTTAAAGAAATAAATCCCCAAACCTTTATATTTGACGGTGAGGGCGGGGAGTTTGACGGCGCGCAAAAGCGCTACTACGACACAGGTGAAGTTTCATACGTTATATTTAATAGTCAAAAGCTAAACAAGGAAAAAAGGCTGTATCTTCAAAATAAAATCCAAAACTTAAAAGAAATCCTTGCGGATGAATTTTTCATTCAAAACGGCTTTGTAAATGACCTTGCAACAGGGAAAAAAGCCTTTTACCGTATTGAACACGAAGCCGGTTTTGAATATGAAAGCGCAAAAGAGGCGCAGTTTAATCCTTTAAATTTAATCTATGAAAAAGACAACGAAACGCCCTTTTTAAATATTTTAAAAACGCATTTTGAAAAAGAAGGCATTTTAATAAATTTAACACCTTTGACCCAAAAAGAGTTTGCCCAAAGAGAGGAAGCAGGGGACTTTGACCTTGCCTATAAAGTTTTTGCCTTTTCCGTCGGCACCCCTTATGAACAGCTTGCGGTATTTAAGTCGGGCAACCCGTACCAGTATAAAAACAAAAATTTTGACACCTTATTAAACCAGGCACTGCATTCAAAAAGGGAGGACTTATTTGATATCCTTTATGACGCGGAAGTTGAGCTTGTAAAAAATCCCCCCGCCGTGGCGGTTTTGAATTTTAAAAAGCCCTACTACACCTCACCCGATTTAAAAAATGTGCTACGGCTGGGGTATGGGGCGCAAAACTTGGATTTATACTTCGCAAAAATCAAAAATTAGTATAATTTTACTGTAAAAATCAATAATATAATTAGTTAATCCTCCCTTTGAAAGGATGAAATAAATGCTTGACAAAAAAACGCGGGAAAAGTTAAAAATTGAAATCGCAGAGGAGCTGGGGCTTTTAGAAAAAGTGAAAAAAGTCGGCTGGAAAGGCTTAACCGCAAAAGAAAGCGGGAAAATTGGCGGGATTATGACTGCCCGCCAGAAAAAAGGTCAATGAAACCTCCTTTATATAGTACTTATCCCCGCGGCATTCCCATTGGAATGCCGCCGCTTTTTTTGTATAATATTATGGGGTCCGCCCCAAAGGGATAAATGTTTTTATATAAAATATTAATTGTAATTTATATCCTAAAATAGTATAATTAATATAATACCCAGGTATAGCTTTTTTGAAAGAGGGATTTATATGACTTACAATTGGGATTTAAGCCACATATATAAAAGCGAAGATGAGTATAACTCGGATTTGGAAAAAATACAGGAATATACAATAAAGCTAAAAACCTACGAGGGTAGGCTTGAAAACCTTGATGTCTTAATTGAGTTTTTAACATTAAAAGACCAGGCAAGACGGGTTTCGTCAAAACTTTGGGTCTATGCTTCTCTTTCAAAGGATTTGGATTTGTCGGACCCAAAAAGCGCTGAAAGAATGGCGGTTTTATCGGATATATTGTCAAAGCTAAACGACTCATATTCCTTCTTTTTACCCGAACTTTTAACCTTCAGCGGCGAAAAATTCCGCCAAATTTTACGCGATGAAAGGTTTTCTTCATATAAGCGCTTTTTTGAAAGGCTTATTGAAAAAAAGCTCCACATTTTATCAAAAGAGGAAGAGGCGCTTTTATCAAAACTTGGCTTTCTCTTTGGCGCACCCTATGATTTATATAACAGTGTGAAAATGGTTGACATAAAATACCCAACCATCCATTCCCCCGAAGGTGAAGAAGTAAAAATCACCTTCGGAACCTACAACCTTGCAAGAACCCACAAAGACAGGGATTACAGAAGGCGCGCCTTTGACGCCCTGTATGGAACCCTTTATAACTACAAAAACACATTGGGAAAAACCCTTTACTATGAAGTCCAAAAAAACGCGCGCCTTGCGCAAATCAGGAAATTTGACTCCGCTTTGGATAGTGCCCTGTTTAACTTTGAAATCCCAAGAAAGGTTTACGATAATCTGCTCTGTGGGACAATTGAAAGCCTGCCGGCATTGCACAAATACATTTTTTTAAGAAAAAAAGCCTTAAATTTAGATAAAGTAACACCCTATGATTTGGCGGTGCCCCTGTCTTTTGAGGACAAAAAATACACCTATGAGGAATGCTGCAACCTGGCTTTAAAATATTTGTCCATTTTAGGTGAAGAATACATAACCGTTATTAAAAAAGCGGTAAACGGGGGCTGGATTGACGTATATGAGGCGCCCCACAAAGCGCCGGGAGGCTACCAGTCAGGGTGTTTTGACACCCACCCGTATATACTTTTAAACTTTGACAACACCTTCAATTCCCTAAGCACCCTTGTCCACGAACTGGGGCACGCACTGCACGCGTATTTTTGCAACAACTACTGCGACTACCCAAACCATTCAGTCAGCGCCTTTTGCGCGGAAATCGCAAGCATTACAAATGAAATTTTATTGATTAAAGGCTTGATTAAGGATTCAAAAGACGATGACGAAAAGCTTTATTACCTAAACAAGTACGCCGACCTTTTGCGCAACACCGCATACAGCCAAATGCTTTACGCGGACTTTGAAAAACAAATCCACGAAAAGGTGGAATCGGGCTTGGCGCTCTCCGCCCAAAGTTTGGGGGAAATATGGGCCAATTTAAACCAAAAATACTACGGCCCCGGCTTTGAAAACCCCTTTTACAACAAGGTAGGCTGGGCATATATCCTTCACTTTTACCTAAACTTTTACACCTTTAACTACGCCCTCTCCATCTGCGCAGCAAATAAGGCGGCAAATAATATATTAAATGGTGATGTTGAAGGCTATATCAATTTCCTAAAAAGCGGCGGGAAACTCTCCCCCGTAGAGAGCGTAAAACAGCTGGGCATTGACATGGCTGACAAAAACGTGGTCCTTGATTTATACCGCGACTTTGAAAACACAATAAATGAAATAGAAGAAATTTTAAATAGAAAAGGGGATTTAGATTGATACCATTAAAAGACACTTGGAACGCAAGACAAAACTACACAATGCTTGCCGACTTTTATGAGTTTACCATGGCAAACGGGTATCTTCAAAACAACATGCAGGATAAAATCGCCTACTTTGATATGTTTTTCAGGAAAGTTCCCGACAACGGAGGCTTTGCCATCATGGTGGGGACGGAACAGCTGATTGAATATATCAAAAACTTAAAATTTGATGATGAGGACATTGAATACTTCAGGTCAAAAAAAATATTCAGCGAAGATTTTTTGGAATATCTTAAAAACTTCAAATTCACCTGTGACGTCTGGGCAATGCCTGAAGGGACCCCCATATTTCCCGGGGAACCCATGGTAATTGTTAGAGGCCCCATAATCCAGGCCCAGCTTGTGGAAACCATGATTTTGCTTACCGTAAACCACCAAAGCCTTATTGCCACAAAGGCCAACCGCATTGTGAGGGCCGCAAAAGGCGCGCCAGTCATGGAATTTGGCACAAGGCGGGCCCACGGCTATCACAGCGCGATTTTCGGTGCAAGGGCAGCATATATCGCGGGCTGCGCGGGAAGCGCCTGCACCATGGCGGACCGCCACTACGAAATCCCCGCAATGGGCACCATGGCCCATTCATGGATCCAAACCTTCCCTTCCGAATATGAAGCCTTTAAAGCATACGCGGAAGTATATCCTGACAACTGCACCCTTTTGGTTGATACCTACAATGTCTTAAAATCAGGTATGCCCAACGCCATCAGGGTGTTTAACGAAGTAGTGGTGAAAAAAGGGTATAGGCCCAAAGGCGTGAGGATTGACTCAGGGGATATCGCTTATCTATCCCGCAAAATGCGCAAAATGTTAGACGAAGCGGGTTTTCCAGACTGCAAAATCATTGTTTCAAACTCCCTTGACGAATACATTATCCAAGACATAATAAACCAAGGGGCAAAGGTTGACGTGTTCGGCGTGGGCGAAAGGCTCATTACCAGCAAGAGCGAGCCCGTCTTCGGCGGGGTTTACAAACTTGTGGCCATTGAGGAAAACGGGAAAATCATACCCAAAATCAAACTTTCCGAAGATGTGGGCAAAATCACAATCCCCGGCTTTAAGCAGGTTTACAGGCTTTACTCCAGGGAAACCGGGGAAGCAATCGCCGACGTTATTACCAAATTCCACGAAGAAATTGACGACACCAAGCCCTACACCATCTTCGACCCCGTTCACACATGGAAGCGCAAGACCCTCACCGACTTTAAGGCCAAAAAATTGTTGGTTAAAATATTTGAAAATGGAAAATGTATATATAGGTCCCCGTCCCTTGAGGAAATAAGAAAGTACTGCAAGGAACAGGTGGACACATTATGGGACGAAGTAAAGCGTTTTGAAAACCCCCACAAATACTATGTGGACCTATCCCAGGAATTGTGGGACGAAAGACAAATGCTTCTTAACGAATATTCCAATTAAAGGAGGGATATTATGAGCGAAAGCTTTTTTATGCCCGTTCACGTCATAATGGGAGAAAACTGCGTTTTAGAAAATAAGGACAGATTTAAGCTTGGTAAAAAAGCGCTCATCGTGTCAGGCCCAAGCAGCGCCAAAAAAAGCGGGGCTTTAGATGACGTTATAAAGGTATTATCCGACATAAACATACCCTATGACATTTTCGACAAGGTTGAAAACAACCCCACCATTGAAAACGTCTACGAAGGCGGTCAATTTGCTAAAAAGGTGGGGGCGGATTTCATCATAGGTATTGGCGGCGGCTCGCCGCTAGACGCGGCAAAAGCTGTGGCGGTTTACGCCACCAATGATATTGAGCCCATGAAAATTTTTGACGGCGTGTACGAAAGCGACCCGCTTCCCATGATTTTAATCCCCACAACGGCGGGCACGGGAAGCGAAGTGACCCAGTATTCAATCCTCACCCTTAATTCCATCCAAAACAAGCGCAGTTTTACATCGGAAAAGGTTTTTGCAAAATACGCCTTTTTGGACGGACGCTACACCATGAGCCTGTCTTTAAGCGTTACCATCAACACCATGCTTGACGCCATGAGCCACTGCATTGAAAGCATACTAAACAAAAACTCAAATACCACCAGCGAAATGATTGCCCTGGACGGGCTTAGGCGCATTGCCCGCTCAATTAAGTATGTAAAAGAGGGGAATATCCCCCTCCCGGTTAGGCAAAACCTGCTTGTAGCTTCCACCCTGGGGGGTATCGCCATAGCCCAGACAGGCACAACAATCCCCCATTCCATGGGATACCAGCTTACTTATTTCAAAGACGTGCCCCATGGAAAGGCAAACGCCCTCTTTATGGGCGAATTCCTATCCTTTGTCGAAAAGAGCATGCCTAAAAAAGTCGCCCTGATTTACCAGGCGTTGGGGCTTAGCGGCAACAGCGAGTTTAGAAGCTTAATTTACAGCTTAATTGAAAAGGACGTAAAAATTACAACGGAAGAAATATTAAAATACGCCAGCGTTTCAATAAACGCAAAAAACGTGCAAAACTGCCCGGTTAAAGTTACCGAAGAAGACGAGGTTATGATTTACAAAAATAGCCTTCTTTAAAAAAATTAAATGATTCTTTATGTTAAAGAATCAAAAGGAGAATTTATATGGATTTTAGAATTGTAGTTGATAGCTGCTGCGAACTTGTGGACGAATTAAAAGAGTTTGGGGTAAAGAGGGTACCCCTTACCATGCGGGTCGGGGATTTGGAATTTCGGGACGATGAGAATTTGGATTTAGGGCACTTTATCAAAGTCATGAGCTCATCCCCCAATCCCCCTACCTCAAGCTGCCCCTCCCCCGCGGAATACGCGGACATATTTAAAGAAAGCAATAAGACCACCTTTGTGGTTACATTGTCCAACAAGCTTTCAGGCTCCTACAACAGCGCGAATTTAGCCAAATCAATGGTTGAGGAAGAAGGCTATGACGTACATGTATTTGACTCAAAAAGCGCCTCAGCAGGCGAAATTTTAGTGGCGCTAAAGATAAAGGAACTCATTGAAAAAGGCTTGCCAAAAGCGGCAATCATTGAAAAAGTGGAACATTTCATAAATAACATGAGAACCTTTTTTGTGCTGGAAAACTTAAACACCCTCGTAAAAAACGGCCGTATTAACAAAATCGTCGCAGGCCTTGCCCAGGTTTTAAACATAAGGGCGGTGCTAGGGTCCGATGACGGGAACATATCCTTCTTTGCCCGGGCAAGGGGGGCAAAAATGGCGGTGGAAAAACTCCTTGACATGATTAAAAAATACGGGGAGGACACCAAAGACAAAATCCTTGTGGTAACCCACTGCAACAACCACGAGTACGCCAAAATGCTCTGCGACAAGGCAAAAGAACTTTTTAACTTTAAAAAAATCTACCTTGCCCCCACAGGTGGGCTATCCAGCATGTACGCAAACGAAGGCGGCATAATTATAGCGTTTTAAAATAAAAAACGCGCCGGTTGGCGCGTTTTTTTATTCCACCAGTGAATCCCCCCGTGAAAAGTCCATTACATGCCCGCTTGATTCAATCCTTCTTTTTAAGCATGCGGCGCACTCCGCCGCCTCTTCACCTGTGCAGATTTTGCCGTCGTATAATGAATAGGCCTTCCTGACACCTACGGGGGATAAATTGGGCATTACCACGTTGGCGCCTGCCTGAAAGCCCATTTCCCTGCCTTTGGGGTGGATTGTGCCAAGGGCTGTGGTGGAAGGGAGAAGCACCTTTGGAAGCATAATTCTTATTATTGCTAAAAGCGTAAGCGTCTTTTGAAGCGTCCCCTCAGGAAAATCCCTAAAGGGGGTGTCCTTATGCGGGATAAATGGTCCAATCCCCACCATATGGGGGTTTAGCTCTTTTAAAAACAGCAAATCATCCACAATGTGCTCATCCGTCTGATAGGGGGAACCCACCATAAAGCCCGCCCCCACCTGAAAACCTAACTCTTTTAAATCATAAAGGCACTTTTTGCGGTTTTTCAAAGATAGTTCCTTTGGGTGCAGCATACCATAATGGGCAGGGTTTGCGGTTTCATGGCGCAAAAGGTACCTGTCCGCCCCCGCCTCCTTATACCTTTTATATGTATCCCTGCTCTTTTCCCCAAAAGAAATTGTCACCGCGCAGTCAGGGTATCTGGATTTAATCTCATAAATTATCTCACACATTAAATCGTCATTGTAGTACGGGTCCTCCCCGCCTTGCAGCACAAAGGTGTGAAAACCCAGCCTGTAACCGGTTTCACAGCAGGACAAAATCTCTTCTTTTGTCAGCCTGTACCTTTGGGCGTTTTTGTTTGAGCGCCTGATCCCGCAGTAAAAACAATCGTTTTTGCAGTAGTTTGTAAACTCTATCAAACCCCTTACAAAAATTTTCTTCCCGTAGTGGGCGTCCCTAACTTTTCTTGCTTCCTCAAAAAGGTTATCCGGCGGATTTTTTATTAAATTGAGCAGTTCGTGTCTGTCCATGCGTAAAATTTTATCCGTCATACCAACCTTCCTTGCATAAATATTTCGCTCGCCCGTTTTAATATCCCGTTTAGGTATGCCAGCGCTATGCCGTAGTTTGTAATTGGCACGTTATTTCGCTTACAGTCCCTTATATTTTCCAAAACAGCCTTTTTGGTAATCATGCAGTTTCCGCAGGCGATAGCCAGGTCATATTTTGACAAATCCTTCGGGAAATCGTACCCTGTATAGTATTCAAAATTAAGGCTTTTTCCTGTGTGCTTTTGTAAAAGCTTAGGGATTTTAACCCTGCCAATGTCCTCATGGTTTGAATTGTGGGTGCAGCCCTCATGCATTAAAACGGTGCTGCCATCTTTTAAATTCTTTATCCCTTCCGCGCCCCGCAAAAGCTCAAAAAAATCCCCTTTCTGCCTTGCCAAAAGCATTGAAAAGCTGGTAAGCATTATATCCTTTGGAACAATGGCGTCTACTTCAAAAAAGGCCTGTGAGTCGGTGATTACCAAATCCACCTTCTTTAAATCGGAAAGGGCGCTTTCAAGCTCCGAGGGCCTTACAACGTAGCTTTTTATCCCGCAGTCCAGACACTCCCTCAAAAGCATAACCTGCGGGAGTATCAGCCTGCCTTTCGGCGCCTCGCTGTCTATGGGCACAACCATGATAACGGTGCTTCCCGCGGGTAGCAAATCCGAAATCAGCCTTTGCTCTTCCTCACTATCAAGCTTTCTTAAACTTTCAATGAGCCTTTCTTTTAACTCCTCAATCCCGGAATTGTCAACATTTGAAACAAACACCGCGCCGGGGTTTTCTTTTTTTAACTTTTTTAGGGTTTTTTCATCTATTAAATCGCATTTGGTAAACACGGTTATGTAAGGAAGCCCAATCTTTGGGTCTGGGGTTTTGTCAAAAACGTCTTTTACATAAATTAAAAACTCGCTTTTTCTAATTGCCTCCTGCGTCTTTTTAACCCTAAGTTCCCCCAAAGCAGACTCATCCATAATCCCGGCGGTGTCTATAAAAGCCACAGGCCCGTAGGGTATAAGTTCCGCCGCCTTTACCACGGGGTCGGTGGTCGTGCCTTTTTGTTCGCTTATTATTGAATAGTCCTGACCTATTAATTTATTAAAAAGGGAGGATTTCCCCGAATTTGTTTTGCCGTATAGCACTATGTGCTTTCTTTGAGATAAGGGTGTCTTTTCCATAGGCACCTCCTTATATAAATAAGTCCCTTGCCCCTTGATAGATTAATTCCACGTTTTTCTTCACAAGCTCTTTAATCTTTTGGTTTTGTATATTTTCAATTTCCCGCTCTATAACCCGCTTTGCCTTCTGCTTGAATTCCTCATCACCATAATCCTGGGTATATTCCGCCAGCGTCATTATGGCGTTAGGCAGGCACACGTTTTTGATGTTCCCGCTTTTTGCCAAGGACATAAACCTGTCCCCCGTCCTTCCGCTTCTGTAGCATGCGGTGCAGAAAGAGGGAACAAAGCCTTCGTCCATTATCCAGTGGATTACTTCCATGGCGCTGCGGTCATCTTCAAGGTTAAACTGGGAAACCGTCTTTTCGCGGTTTTTATATCCCCCGACTCCTACGGCGGATCCCCCTGACATTTGGGATACCCCGATCCTTAAAAGCTCTTTTCTCATTTCAACGCTTTCCCTTGTTGAAATGATTATCCCCGTAAAGGGCACCGCAATCCTTATGATTGCCACAAGCCTTTTAAAGGTGTCATCATCCACAGCATAGGGGAATTTTTTCGCCAATGCCCCTTCGGCTTCCCTAATTCTTGGAACGGATATGGTGTGAAAGCCCACGCCGTATTCCTGTTCCAAGTGCTCGTTATGAAGCATTAGCCCCAAAACCTCAAAGCTGGGGTCATATAACCCGAACAAAACCCCGCCGCCCACGTCGTCAATCCCGCCCTGCATTGCGCGGTCAAAGGCGGTGGTGTGGTATTCATAATCGCTTTTCGGCCCTGACACATGGTAATGCTCGTAGGTTTTCTTGTGGTATGTTTCTTGGAACAACACATATGTACCAATGCCCACGTCGGCTAGTTTTTTGTAGTTTTCAACGGTGGTGGCGGCTATATTTACATTGACCCTCCTGATTTCACCGTTTTTGCACTTTACGGAATATATTGTCTTTATGCAGTCTATAACATAGTCAATGGGGCAGTTTTCGTCATCTTCCCCCGCCTCCAGCGCAATCCTTTTGTGCCCCATGGACTCCAAAATTTCAATTTCTTCCTTTACTTCTTCCAAAGTAAGCTTTCTTCTTTTAAAATTGTGCCCGCAGTTATACCCGCAGTACAGGCACTTATTCACGCAGTAGTCGGAAATGTAAAGGGGCGCAAAGAGCACTATCCTGTTGCCATACACATGGTTTCGGATTTTTTCCGCGATTTTAAAAATCCTCTCGTCGAATTTTTTGTCGTTATTTACTAAAAGCGTCGCCACTTCTTTGTGGGTTAAACCCTCAAAATTGTCCGCCTTATCCAAAATGGCGTTCATTTCCTCATCGCTTGCGTTTTTTGACAATTCCAGCAAGCCTAGAATATATTCCTCGTTGATAAATTTTGGCATAAAACCACTTCCTCATTCTATAATATCTTTTTTGCTTATTGCCGCTTTTACGCTTACCCCTTTTAATTTTCCAAGCTTTCCTGTAAAGTTGTTGATTTCATCCAAAGTAGCAAGCACAATAATGGAGATTACCGCCACAGAATGGCTTTCAAAAGGAAGGCCCATCCTACCCTTCACAATGTGTGAAAAATCCGACACAATTTCGTTAAACTCCTTTTGAACATCATGGGGGTTATCCAAAACTACCCCGATTACAGCAAATTTTTTTACCATACTAAAATCCTCCCAAACTTAAAAAGCCTTCCTAAAGGTATTCCATCCTGCGACGAAATAGCCTATTAGGAAGGCACAAGTTTTCTGTTTTTCTCATTCTTTCGAATCAGAAAACTCTTCTTCGTCAGGACTTTAACAAAGTAATATGTAAAAAATACACTTAAAAGAAGAAATTCTCCTTTTAAATGATTCCATTAAATTATATACTATTAATTATAATCCGTCAACTAAAAAATCATAAAAATTGTGCCCAAAGTGATTAAAACGCCGCCGATGATGGTTTTTATGCCCACTTGCTCTTTTAAAAATATTGCAGAAAGCAAAATAACCAAAACCACCGAAAACTTGTCCACCGCGGCAACCCTTGACACATCCCCGACGGATACCGCCTTGTAGTAGCAAAGCCAAGAAAGCCCCGTCATAAGGCCCGACAGCGCCAAAAAGATTAAATTGTTCTTATTTAGGGCCCCAAAATCCTTCTGCCCGCCTGTGACATAAACCACAACCCACGACATTACCAAAACCACGCAAGTGCGAATAGCTGTGGCAAGGTTTGAGTTTATCCCCGAAATCCCCACCTTTGCAAGAATTGTTGTAAGGGCGGCAAAGAGAGCCGCTAAAACCGAATATAAAACCCACATAGTAAAAACCTCCTAAATCACTTCTATTTTTCCGCCTTCAATGCCTAAAATATTCCCGCCAGCATTTAGTATCCGTTTTGCGTTTTCAACCTGCCAGGATAAAACTTTATCGCCGCTTGCGATTAATATTGTGCCGGGGGGATACGAGGTAATTGTGTTTTTTGAAATTTTGCCCGCCGCCTCATCCAGGCTAACCCATCTTCCCGCCTTTTCCCTTGCCTCTTTCGGGGTTATGGCAAAGACGGCTTTTTCATAGTTTAGGCTAAATCCGCCTCTTTCTTGCGGCAGGCTTTCTACTGCCCTTTTTAGTTTTTCCAAATCCTCTTTTGTATGGGCAATATTTATAATAAAAACCAAGTTTTTTAAATCCGCCATCTCGGGGATTATTTTATATTCCAAAACCAGCTTTTCCTGCGCCTCATACCCTGAACTAAAAGGTATAACCAGCCTTGTAAAGTCCCGCTTTCCCGTGTATTTTCCCACTTCCCCGGGAAGCCCGAAAAGCCTTTTTATTTCCCTATACAAGTCCTCATATATTCCGCCTGCCCTTTCCTCCATAACCCGCAGGGCAATTTCAGTGTACGCCAAAAGCAAAAACGAGGGGCTTGTGGTCATGAACAAATTTATATCCTCCTGCAAATCCGTCCCGTCAGTTAAAAGTATGGCGGTTTGCGTTGGGGCGGGCAGGGTCTTATGGGTGCTTACCACACAGGCCGCTGCCCCTTCTTCTATTGCGCATTTTGGAAAATGCCCAAAAAAGGGAAAGTGGGCCCCGTGGGCCTGGTCCACCAAAAGGGGTATGCTATATTTTTTTGCCACCGCGCTGATTGCGCCAATATCGCAGCTCACCCCGTAGTAGTTCGGGCTTGTGATATAAATGGCGCATGCATCGGGGTTTTTTAGGATTTCTTCTTCCACATCCTTTGGGTTTATCCCCCCTGTGTAGCCTTCCTCTTTTAAATACTCAGGATAAACCCACACAGGGGTTGCGCCAAATACCGATATGGCGTTTACCGCGCTTATGTGGCTTAATCTATCCATAATAACTTTGCCGCCTTTTACATAGTGGTAAAGCATTGCAAAAATCCCCAAAGTTGAGCCCTGTGTCAGAAGATAAGCCTTCTTTGCGCCGTAAATCTTTGCGGCGTATTCATTTGCGCCCATTAAAAAACCTTTCGGGTTTCTTAAATTGTCGGATAGCTCTGTTTCCGTGGTGTCAATGTCAAAGATATCGTTATAAAACTCAAAAAGACCCTCCCCCATCTTATGCCCCGGCATATGAAAGGGAAGGTACCCCTCTTTTTTAATGTTTTTTAACTTATTGTAAATTTCCATACAAACTACCTCAAAACTAAATTTACCTAAATTATAGCACAAAAGCAAAAAAAGCACAAAATAAAATCCCCCGTAAAAGGGGGGTATCATTATAAGGCACAGCCCCAAACACTACCGCAAGCGGGCAAGCGTTTTTTGCCCTCCACGCAATTTTTTCTGCCCTCAAACGGGTTCGTGTTAACGCTTGCGCGGCTATACTGCGCCAACCCTCATAAAATGCTATAGGGGCATATATCCCCAAAAAACCACGGAATTAGGATTAACTTTTGTGCCGCGGGGATACCGCGCGGTTTTACTATAGAAAAAGTGCCGCTTTTGCGGCACTTTAGATGGTTTTATTTTTCAGTATATTTAAAAGGTGCTTATAATGTGCTTCCGACGCCTTGATTTTATATGTGTACATATCAATTAAATCCCTGTCTTTTGCGTAGTTGTAGTTGCGCCTTGCAATGTCCAAATCCTCCATCACTTCTTTTATCTGCCTGTAAATATCCTCATCAATTATTTTTTTGTTTTTCTTTGACTGAAAAAACGACGCAAAAAGCCCCGTTTTCCTCTCCTGCGGGTTTTGCACACATTCCACCCCCTTGTGTGTATGTAAAATTTTTCCTTTCATTTTGATTATATCCATCAAATTTATTAATTATACTATTTTTATGCGCCCGCAAAAAAAGTTAAAACCAAAATTTAAGATAACTCCCAAGGGGGAAAACCCAAAAACATAATTTTTGCACAAAAACTAAAAACGCCGTTTGCAAAAGCAAACGGCGTTTTTTTAAAGCTCGCTTGTGCAGTGGGGGCACCTTGTGGCCTCGATATGTATAGAAGTTTTGCAATATGGGCAGTCTTTAGTAGAGGGCAAATTTTCCTCCTCTGCGTTCTTTTTAAAGTTTTTAATCCGGTTTATCTGCCTTACAAAAATAAAGAGGGTAAACGCCACAATTAAAAAGTCAATCACATTGGTTATAAATATGCCATACTTTATGGTGCCCACGTTTGCCGCCTCAGCCTGGGCAATGGTATCATAATGCTTTCCGTCTAAAGCGAAAAACAAGTTTGAAAACTCAATCCTTCCTAAAAATATGGAGAAAAACGGCATGATTATGTCATTTACAAGGCTTGTGACAATTTTGTTAAAAGCGCCGCCAATAATTACCCCCACAGCAAGGTCAACAATATTGCCCCGGAGAGCGAAGTTTTTAAACTCTTTAACCATATAAATCACCCTTTCACAAAAATTATACACAATATGCGATATCAAGGCAAGAAGGGCGATATATATAATAATTTTGACAATATAATAAAGAAATGGTATAATCAAAGAATAAACCTTCCTTGAAAGGCGGTAGTAAAGTTGGATGACTTGGGCCTTGATATCGTCAGGAATATTTTTTGCATTGAATCCATAAAGGGCGAAATATTAAAAAATTTGGGGATTTTGTATAAAAAGATGGCGGACAATTCCGACAACAATGAACTGTCGGCAATCCTTTCAAAGGTTTGCCTGCTTAATTATCTTTTGGCCAAAAAGCTGGGGATAAGTTATGCCCGCCTTGAGCTTGACATGTTGGATTTATTGAAAAAAAACGATTTAGAGTATTTATCAAAAGAGGATGTTACATCGCTATACGAGCACATAGGAAGAAGGACTAAGGAGTAAGCGTATGAGAATTCACAACAATGTCATATCCTACATGGTAAAGCTGTCCATTGGGTTTTTGATAGTTTTGTTTACCCCATTTCAAATCCCTGCGATAATTTATTTGCAAAGCGTCATCGGGGCATACACCGCAAATGTTGGCCTTGTGTTCGGGTACTTTGGCGCAATGTCAATATTTTTTACTGCGTATATATTTTCAAATGAAATCTTTTCCCTTTTGTATATGGCCTTAATCGCGTTGCCGCCTATATTTATGGGCCATTTGATAAAAAAGGGGAAAAGCCCATACAGCGCGATAATCATTCCCACGTTTTTATACGGGTTTTGCGAGGTTTTAACCTATTACTATTTTGCCTCACAAAGGGGCAAAACCGTGGCAGGCTATATTTTGGGCATATTTAACGATACCTTAAAAAAGTTTGAGGCATATGCTTTAAATCCTTCGGTTTTAAATTACAACAATGCCATAACCTTTATAATTTCAAAACTCCTTGTGGGCTTTATTTTGATTTTTTCATTGTGTTTTATTGTGACCACCTACTACATAGTGGCTAAAAAAACATACCTTCTTCAGGGGGGTAAAATCAAATACCTGCCTTTTACTAAGTTTAAGCTTGATAGATCCTTTACGGTTTTTTATATAATATTATTAGGGGCAACCTACTTTTTATCAGACTCCTATATTGGCACGATACTTTTGAATATGAGCGTTTTTGTTAGCTTTATATTTGTGATTGAAGGCTTGTCGGTTATAATGCATTACTTCAGGTTTTTATCCAAAACCCTGCATAAGGCTATCGCGGTTTTATTGATTGCGTTAAGCATTGTATTTGTAAGCATTATGACAAAAAGCGCGGCGGCGGTTTTACTAGTTTTAGGGATAGGGGTTTTGGACAGTTTTATTTGCCTTAAAAGGTGGTAAACAGGTTATGAAAAAATCCGGCGTGTTTTCACAAATTTTTAAAGACGAAATCTATTACATCGGGATACTTTTTTTATTGTCGGCTCTCAACCTTAAATATTCAATTGTAATGTCCCTGGCATTGTGCGTTGTGATAGCCGCCATGTTTATACATATGTATTTGAGGCGCAAAAAAAGGCTTCACAGCGTCAGCGAATACATTGAATCCCTTACCTTTGACATGGACAATGTCTCAAAGAGCCTTTTATTTAACGTGCCCTTCCCAATGGTGATTTTGCGCCCTGACGGCTCAATTGTCTGGAACAATTCCCTGATGGGGGAAGTAACCGGCAAGGAAGATATGTTTGAGGAAAACATATCCGACTACATCAAGGATATGGATAAAATCATAAAAGGGCATTCTGAAAACGCAAGCCTTTATGATATAAAAATCAACGGGAAGTTTTACAATGTAAAAATAAACAAGGTTAAAGAAGACAGCCTTCTAATCATTTATTTTATCGATGTCACAGATTATGAAAAATTAAAGGAAGAATACTTGCAAAAACATATTGTGTCAATGTTAATCACCGTTGACAACTATGACGAGGTAATGCAAAACGCGGACGAGGCACAGCGCCCGCAGATTGCCGCAAAGCTTGACACAATAATTACCCACTATATAACAGAGGCGGGCGGGGTTATAAAAAAGCTTGAAAAGGACAAATACAGCGCGCAAATTTTTAAATCCGCCTTAAACAATTTTGAAAAGAACAAATTTCAAATTTTGGAAGAAATCAGGGAAGCGGCAAAAGAGGGCAAAATGCCGCCCACTTTGTCCATAGGGATAGGGGAAGGCGGGCAAACCCCTTATGAGTGTGACCAGTTTGCCTCAGCCGCCCTCGACATGGCGTTAGGCCGCGGCGGGGACCAGGTTGTTATAAAACATCTTGGCGGTTTCAGGTACTTTGGGGGAAAAACCAAGGAAGTTGAAAAAAGGACCAGGGTTAAAGCAAGGGTTATGGCCCATGCGTTAAGGGAGCTTATAAGGCAGTATGAAAACATAATTATTATGGGCCACAAGCACATTGACGCAGACGCCCTAGGTTCCGCTGTAGGGATTGCCGCGGCGGTAAGAATCCGCGGTAAAAACGCCAAAATAGTTTTGGGCACCTATGACGAAACCGCGAAGCGCATGCTTCAAAGGTTTGACAAAAGCGCGCTTCACCAAAAACTGTTCATCACAAAGCAAGACGCCATTGATATGGCCAATGACAAAACCTTGGTGATAATTTGCGACACCCATAAGGAAAGCTTGGTGGAATGCCCTGAAATTCTATCCACCTGCGGCGCCATTGTGGTAATTGACCACCACCGCAGAAGCGCCGATTTTATTGAAAACATCGCCCTTTTATACCATGAAACCTATGCCTCCTCCACCAGTGAAATGGTGACGGAGATTATCCAATACATTGACGAAAAGTTCTCACTAACAAGCCTTGAGGCGGAAGCGCTTTATCTTGGAATTATGGTGGACACAAAAAACTTTGTCTTTAAAACCGGCACCCGCACCTTTGAGGCGGCGGCGTACCTAAAGAGAATGGGCGCGGACACCATTTCGGTAAAGCAGATGACCCAAAGCGATATAAAAGATTTTGTAACGCGGGCTGAAATCATAAAATCCGCCCAGATTTACAAAGAAAACATCGCCATTGCCAAAACCAGCGATGTGGATTCCGTCATTGTCGCCCAAGCCGCTGATGAGCTTTTGAACATTTCAGGCATTGAGGCGTCCTTTGTCTTGACGGAAAGCCCCCAAGGGGTAAATATCAGCGGCAGGTCCTTAGGTAATATCAATGTCCAAATGATACTTGAGCGCTTAGGGGGCGGCGGACACATGACGGTGGCAGGCGCCCAGATTGAAAATGAAAGCATAAACACTGTTTTTGAAAAATTAAAAGAAGCAATTGACGATTATTTTACACAAAGCCAGTGAGAAAGGATGAATATAAATGAAGGTTGTACTATTGAAAGATGTTCCGAAACAGGGCAAAAAAGGCGAGATTATAGAGGTTTCCGACGGCTATGCCAGAAATTATTTAATTCCAAGAAAGCTGGCGGTGGAGGCAACCCAGGCAGTGTTAAACGACTTAAAAGGTCAAAAAGAGGCTCAGGAATACCACAAGCAAAAAGAAAAAGAAGAGGCAATAAAGCTTGCTGAAAAATTAAACAACCTGACCGTCCACCTAAAGGCAAAGGCGGGGGAAAACGGGAAGCTCTTCGGCTCAATAACCGCCCAAGCCATTTCCGAAGCCCTTAAAAAAGAGCACAATATCAATTTGGATAAAAGAAAGATTAACGCGGGCGACGGGATAAAAACCATTGGCACCACAGCTGTTGAAGTTAAGGTTTATCCTGAAATTACGGCAACCCTTACTGTTAGCATAGAAAAAGAATAGTGGGTGAGATATTATGGATATACCGATATCAAATACTCTGCCCCACAGTACCGAAGCAGAGCAGGCGGTATTAGGCTGCGCCATGACCGACACCTTTTCACTTTTGCAGGTGATTGAGGCTTTGTCGGATGAGGATTTTTACATTGAAAGCCACAAGCAAATATTTATCGCTATGGAATCCCTCTTTGCCCAGGCAATTTCCGTGGACATTATAACGCTTTCACAGGAGCTTGGGTCAAAACTTGACTTGGTCGGGGGGACAGCTTATTTAACAAGGCTTGCCCAAAATGTGATTTCCACTGAAAATGTAAAGTATTACATAGATATTGTAAAAGAAAAATCCCTTTTGCGAAAGCTTATAAATTCCGCCAATGAAATACTCTCCCTTAGCTATTCGGGGGATGACGACGTACAGTATATAATTGACAGGGCGGAACAAAGCATTTTCAGGATTTTAGACGGCAACACCAACAAATCTTTCTACCAGGTCAAAGACATTGTGGCGGACACTTTGCGCAATTTAGAGGAGCTTAGGAAAAAGGGCGGCAAAATCACAGGCCTTCCCACAGGGTTTAGGGATTTAGACGCAAAGTTAAGCGGACTGCATAACAGCGACCTTATCCTAATCGCGGCCCGCCCTGGGGTGGGTAAGACTTCCTTTGCCCTAAACATCTGCTCCCATGTGGCAATAAAGGAAAAAAAGACGGTTGCAATCTTTTCCCTTGAAATGGGGAAAGAGCAGCTTGTAAATAGAATTTTGTCAAGCGCCGCCAGTGTGGAACATGAAAAATTAAAGACCGGGAATTTAAGCCTTGACGACATGACAAAAATTTCCCTGTCTTTGCGGGGACTCACTTCCGCCCCCATGTTTATTGACGACACCCCGACAATCACGGTTTCTGAAATCAGGGCAAAGTGCAGGAGGCTAAAGCTTGAGAGGGGACTAGCTTTAGTTGTGATTGACTACATACAGCTTATGCAATCTTCAAAAACCAGGGCTGAAAACCGCACCCAGGAGGTTGCGGATATTTCCCGCTCCCTTAAGATTTTGGCAAAAGAGCTAAACGTTCCTGTAATCGCGCTTTCCCAGCTTTCACGCGCGGTGGAAAGCAGGGCAGATAAAAAGCCCATGCTTTCAGACCTCAGGGAATCGGGTGCCATTGAACAGGACGCGGACATTGTTTTGTTTTTGTATAAAGGAAGCGAAGACGAGGACTCAAACATTGTCCACCTAAACGTGGCAAAGCACAGAAGCGGTTCCACAGGGGTGATTGACCTTGTATGGAGGGGCGAGTACACCCGTTTTATGGATGTGGATAACCGGAGCTATTAGCATAAGGAAGGTACGAAATGTTATCCATTGTGCTTGAAACAATAAAAAAATATAACATGATAAATGAAGGCGACAGCGTAATCTGCGCCCTCTCGGGAGGTGCGGATTCTGTTTGCCTTTTGCATATATTAAATAGCATAAAGGGGGATTTAAAGTTTAACCTTTATGCCGCGCACCTTAACCATATGTTAAGGGGAAAGGAGGCGGAGGAAGACACCCGCTTTGTGAAATCCCTTTGTGATAGCCTCAACATACCCTTGACAATAAAGTACGCGGATATTAAAAAAGAAGCAAAGGACAAAAACATTTCACAAGAAATGGCAGGACGTATTGCGCGGTATTCCTTTTTTGAGGAATTATCCAAAAATTTTGAAAGCCCCAAAATCGCCGTTGCCCACAACAAAAACGACAACGCGGAAACCGTGCTTTTGAATTTAATCAGGGGCACGGGAATTGCGGGGCTTTGCGGTATCCCCTATGTCCGGGGAAATATCATAAGGCCGCTAATTAATACAACAAGGGATGAGATTTTAAATTATTTAAAAGAAAAAAGCCTCACTTACAGGTTTGATTCCTCCAACAATTCCTTGGATTATCAGAGAAACCGCGTAAGGAATGTGATAATTCCGGAAATTAATAAAATAAACCCTAATTTTATTGAGTCAATCATAAACTGCGCTGAGTCATTAAAAGCCGACAGGGATTTTATACAAAGCTTTGTGGATGAATTCCCGATACAAAAACGCGGTGAAAAAATCTCCTTTAAAACCAGCGCATTTTTAGCATTTCATGAAAGTGTGCAAAACAAAATTATCATAAAAGCCTTAAATATGTTAAACATTGAAGGCATAACCCAAAAAACAATTACGGATTGTATTGACATCATAAAAAACCGAACGGGAAGAAAGCGGGACTTGCCCGGCGGGTTTATCGCCGAAAAAAGCTATGACGATTTTTTAATCCATAAAGAAAGTAAAAAGCCCGCAGAAGATGAAACTTATCCCATAATTTTGGGAAAAGAACAGCAGATTGGGGATTTTATTATCCAATCCTCCATTTTGGAAGAAAAAGAATTTTTAAATTGCTACAAAAGCTTGAAAAGCAAAAAAAATACCATTATACTTGACCTTGACAAAACGCCAAAGAATATAACCTTAAGGCGCAGGAAAAACGGGGATTTCTTTTATCCTCTAGGCCTTGGGGGCAAAAAAAAGCTGAAGGATTTTTTCATTGATGAAAAAATCCCGCGGGACTTGCGGGATTTACCCTGCGTCCTTGAGGGGGACAGAAAAATTTTGGCCGTTCTCCCCTACCGCGCTGACGCAAGGTTTGCGGCGGACTGCCAAACAAAAAAAGCGGTAATATTTCAATTTAAAAAAATTTAGTATAAGGGAGAAGTAATATGCTAGAGGTAATTGAAAGGATTCTTATAACAAGAGAGGAACTTCAGGCAAAGGTTAAAGAGCTTGCGGCGCAAATTTCAAAGGACTATGAAGGAAAGGAATTATTTTTGGTTAGCGTCCTAAAGGGCGGGTTTATGTTTACCGCGGACTTAATGCGGGAGATAACCATTCCCTGTGAAATAGATTTTATGGCGGTATCAAGCTATGGCCAAGGCTCCAAAACCAGCGGTGTTGTGAAAATCGTCAAAGACCTTGACCAAAGCGTTGAAGGAAAAGATATTTTGGTTGTGGAAGATATTTTAGACTCGGGGCTAACTTTATCTTATTTAAAACAAAACCTTTTGGCAAGAGGCGCAAAAAGCGTGAAAGTTTGTACCATATTAAACAAGGAAGAAAGAAGAAAGGCGGATATCAAGGCCGACTATTTGGGATTTGAAATTCCCGACGAATTCGTGGTAGGCTACGGGCTTGATTATGCCGAAAAATACCGCAATTTTCCCTTTGTAGGGGTATTAAAAAAAGAAGTTTACCAAAAATAATATGTTGTTAATTCCCTTACTTTGTGTTATACTATCTTTTGTATTTTTATGTATATAATATTATTATATTATATGCTTTTTTATTTTACAAAGTCTGGAGGGACAAAGATTTGCAAAAAAGCTTAAAAAACCTAAGCTTTTATATAGCTTTGTTTATTGCGTTTACGCTGCTTGCAAGCTTAGTGTTTAATAAATCCACTCCGGAGGAGAAGTTCTTTTCGGATTTAATAAACGATTTAAAAGCCGGCCAGATTGCCAGCTTGACCATACAGGATTCATCCGCGTACGCGCTTTATAAAGACAATAAAATGTATAAAATAAACATTCCTTCCGAAAGCGCGCTATATGAAATAATCGGGGATGAAATCTTAAAACAGGTAAGCGAGGGAAGCCTGATTGTGGAAACACCGCCCAAGCAGTCCCCGCCGTGGTGGCTTTCATTAATTGCGCCGCTGTTTTTTGTGATAATCATAATCATGTTTTGGATTTTTGTCATGCAGCAGGCACAAGGGGGCGCAGGGGGCGCAGGACGGGCAATGTCCTTTGGCAAAAGCCGGGCGCGCCTTATGACCCCTGATATGAGAAAGACCACCTTTGCGGATGTGGCGGGGGCGGATGAGGAAAAACAGGAACTGGCTGAAATTGTGGAGTTTTTGAAAAACCCAAGAAAGTTTATAGAACTTGGCGCAAGAATTCCAAAGGGCGTGCTTCTTGTAGGCCCCCCGGGAACGGGAAAAACCTTGCTTGCAAAGGCTGTGGCAGGCGAAGCGGGGGTTCCGTTTTTCAGCATTTCAGGCTCCGACTTTGTGGAAATGTATGTCGGCGTCGGCGCGTCAAGGGTTCGGGACTTGTTTGAACAGGCCAGGAAAAACCTGCCCTGCATAATATTTATCGATGAAATTGACGCCGTAGGCCGTCACAGGGGCGCAGGACTCGGCGGCGGGCATGACGAAAGGGAACAGACACTAAACCAGCTCCTTGTTGAAATGGATGGGTTTGGGACAAACGAAGGAATTATTATAATCGCGGCCACAAACCGCCCCGATATCTTAGATCCTGCGTTATTGCGCCCCGGCAGGTTTGACAGGCAGGTTGTGGTAGGTGTTCCCGACTTAAAAGGAAGGGAAGAAATTATAAAGATTCACGCAAGGAATAAGCCCCTAGCTAAAGATGTGGACCCTAAAACCATTGCAAAATCCACATACGGCTTTACAGGCGCCGACCTTGAAAATTTGCTTAATGAGTCAGCCATCCTTGCAGCCCGCAACAACAAAAAGGAAATCACCATGCAAGAAATTGACGAGGCAATGCTTAAGGTGATTATGGGCCCTGAAAAGAAAAACAGGGTTATAAAGCCCCAGGATAAAGAAAAAACCGCGTACCACGAGGCAGGGCACGCCATTGTGGCAAAACTGCTCCCGACACAGGACCCGGTGCATCAGGTTTCCATTGTGCCCCGCGGACGGGCAGGCGGGTTTACGCTTTCTCTTCCCGACCACGATAAAACCTATGTGTCAAAGCAGGAAATGCTTGAGGAAATTATCCTGCTCATGGGTGGAAGGGTTGCGGAAAAGCTCATATTTAACGAAATTAACACAGGAGCTTCAAGCGACATCGACAGGGCGACTAAAATCGCGAGGAACATGGTTACAAAATACGGCATGAGCGAAAAATTAGGCTCAATTACTTTCGGCTCTGACAATAACGAGGTATTTATCGGAAAAGACCTGGCGCAGACAAGGAACTACTCCGAGGAAATCGCCGCGGAAATTGACAGGGAAATTAAATCAATCGTGGATTACTGCTTTAAAGAGTGCGAACGCTTGATTTCAGAAAATATAGATAAGCTCCACGCGGTGGCAAAAGCCCTTTTGGACAAGGAAAAACTAAGCGGCGAAGAATTTGAGGAAATCTTTAATAACGGATATACCCCGGGCGTGGAAAACGCATAAAAAAAAAGCGTGCTTTCGGCACGCTTTTTTCTTACACTTTTATATATTTGAGAGGGTGTTTATTTTTTATTAAAACTAATTAAGCGTGCCGAAAGGTACGCTTTTTATCTGGCAGGCATGTTGGCCAAATCTTTTAGCACCGCGTATGTGATTCTTTCCATGTCTTTTTCACAAACCACATCAAGTTTACGGATAAGCCTTTCTTTAGGAATGGTTGTCATGTTATTTATTAATACTTTGCATTCACCTAAGGGTTGTAGATAAATTTGAATAAATGTTGAAAAACTCGGGATAATCCCCTTAGTAATTGGTAAAACCGTAACTGTTGATAAACTTTGGCTTACGCAGTCGTTTTGAATTATCAAAACAGGCCTTAAATCCTCCCCTTCTTTGGTGTGTGGATTAGGAAAGCTAGCAAGATACACCTCTCCTCTTTTAACTTCCATTCCTACCCTTCCCTTTCAAATTTGGTTTATGCCCACTTATATATATACCATATTTTTATTCTATTCTCAACCCCTAAAAAAAATTTTCATAAAATTTTCCCAAAAAGTATTGACAAACAAAAAATTGGTGCTATAATAAAAATCAATAATGATAATTATTATCATTATTAGTTTTAAAGGGTGGTAATTATGTTAAAAAAAAGCAGGCAGCGGGATGAAATTTTAAGCTATCTAAAAAGCGTGAACACCCATCCCACCGCTGAAACCATTTATATGGAAGTTAAAAAAGCAATCCCCGACATAAGCCTTGCTACCGTTTACAGGAATTTAAAGCTGCTTTCTGAAAACGGGGAAATACTTGAGCTTACTTACGGGAGTTCATCCAGCCGTTTTGACGGGAACACCTCGCCCCATTACCACTTTGTGTGCGAAAAATGCAAAAATGTGTATGACATAATGATGGATTTGACGGACGAACTTCACAGCATGGTAACACGTGAAGGCTATCTCCCATATGAGCACCGGCTTGAGTTTTTCGGGGTGTGCAAGGACTGCTGCCAGAAATTAAAGGCATAATCTAATAAATAAAATTTAAAACCTTCAGGCATTTGCCTGCAAGGCTTATTAAAGTGCGCTTTGAAATTGTTTGAAAAAACAATTTGAAATATAAAAATTTTAAGAAAGGGGTTTTATTATTATGAAAAAATATGTTTGCACAATTTGCGGTTATGTTCACGAAGGAGAAGGCGCTCCTGATAAATGCCCGATTTGCGGCGCGGCAAAGGAAAAATTCATGGAACAATCCCAAGAAGGGTTGGTATTTGCAGATGAACACAGGGTGGGCATTGCAAAAGACGTTGACCCTGAAATCATCCAAGGCTTGAGGGAAAACTTCCAGGGCGAATGCATGGAAGTGGGAATGTATCTTGCAATGAGCCGTCAGGCTGAAAGGGAAGGCTATCCCGAAGTGGCAGAAGCTTATAAGAGATACGCTTTTGAAGAAGCTGAACACGCGGCTAAATTCGCAGAACTTTTAGGCGAAGTTTTAGTCGCTGACACTAAAAAGAACCTTCAAATGCGCGTTGAAGCTGAAACAGGCGCATGCGCAGGCAAGATGATGCTTGCAAAACGCGCAAAAGAATTAGGCCTTGACGCAATCCATGACACCGTTCATGAAATGGCAAAGGACGAAGCAAGGCACGGCGCAGGATTTAACGGGTTATTAAAGAGGTATTTTGGCTAATACATAAAAAACCTCTCCCCACCTTGTCATAGTGTGAAGTTTTAGCTTCACACTTTTTTTATACCCTTTCCACCTGTTTTATAACCCCCTCCGGGGGTTTTTTCATTATCAGGCACCTGAATTTTGGATTTTTACATCTACCGTTTTGCGTATGACAAAGCTCCAATACAAATTTGCCACATCCCCCGAAAAAGGCTGCAGAAGGCTTATGATTGCGGAAATAATAAAGTAAAACGCCTATATTAAAACTTGGGGTTCTTTTTTCCTAATTTTAAGCTAAAAATATACTGCCTTATTTTGAAACTATCCCAATATAGCCATAATTCCCCAGCCGCCAATATTACCACAACCGGGACAAGTATTTATGTATTTTTCATAAAATAAAGATTTTTCTGCACGAAATACAGCTTTTTTGAAAATTATATATAATGTTTTTATTAACTAAAACGGGGTATATATATGCTACATATTGCAATTTGTGATGATAATTCTTTGGAATTAAAGGAATTGTCAGAACATATTTTATCATACGGAAAATATAAAAATATAAGTTTACAATGCCACCTGTTCCAAAATGGTTTTGAGATTATTTCTTCCCTTGAGAAAGGCAACCGCTTTGATATATACATTTTAGATATAATAATGCCAAATTTTTCGGGAATTGAAACGGCTAAGGAAATCCGGGCCTTTGATAAAAATTCCCCGATTGTTTTTTTGACTTCATCCCCTGAATTCGCGTTGGAAGGCTATAAGGTAAAAGCCTTAAATTATGTGTTAAAACCCGCGTCAAAAGAAAAGCTTTTTGAAACTTTGGATGAAGTGTTTTCTGAAATTCAAACGAAAAAAAATGAAAACGCCATTGTAATAAAATCCAGCGAGGGAATGCAAAAAATACTGGTTTCAAACATCATCTATGCCGAGGCAATGGGCAGGGAAGTGGTGTATCATTTAAGCTTAGGAAAAGTGATAAAGTCAGCCGGGACATTTTTTAGCTGCCATGAAACATTGAAAAAATTCGACTGTTTCTTAAAACCCCACAGGTCCTATATTGTAAACATGAAATATATTTCAAAAATTTTAAACAATGACATATATCTTCAAAACAATGTCAAAATCCCCGTCGCGCAGGGGAAAATCAAAAAAATAAAAATGGATTATTTAAATTATCAAATGGGGGAAATTTTGTGATTGAAACTATTTGCGCATTTTCCCGCTACTTTGTGGCGCAATTCTTTGGCGGAATTGTGGCGGCCGGATTTTGCAATATGAAAGAAACTAAGAAAAATTACGCGGTGTTTTCCTTATACACGGTTTTTATTTTCATAATCCAGCTAATTTGCTTAAACGCTTTCGGCATGGACTTGACTTTAAAAATATACCCGCTTATTTCCCATCTTCCCATATTCTTATTTGTGGTATTTTACTTAAAAAAGTCATGGAATGTGGGGCTTGTGAGCTTTGCTACCGCTTTTTTGTGCTGCCAGCCGTTAAAGATACGCGGGCACGGTTTTAGGAAACATTTTTGCCGGCATTTCAATGAACCATATAGGCTATATAATCTCCGCGGCGGTTTCATACTTTTTGCTTAGAAAATTTGCCTTTGTGTCCGTTTGGCACCTTATTAGCAAATCCACCCATTCTTGTTTGGTTTTTGGCATTATGCCCGCGTTTTATTATTTATTTGACTATATAACAACCGTATACACCGACTTTATGTATCAGGGGTCCCGCCTTGCGGTGCAGTTTTTGCCCTTTGTAACCGCAACTTTTTATTTTGTGTTCATGCTTTTATACTACGCCGAAACCCAAAAGCAAATTGAAATCCAGCATTCCAAGGATATATTGGAAACCCAGTTAAAGCATGCCCAAAACGAGTTTTTAAACTTAAAAAAGCAGGAAGAGGCGGCGGCAACTTTCCGCCACGATTTAAGGCACCACTTTGGCTATCTTCAAAATTTAGCAATTGACGGGAAAATAGAAGATATAAAGGAGTATTTAAAAGAGGCCATCTCCGGCATTGAGCAGATTACTCCTTTGAGGTTTTGCGAAAACTATGCTGTGAATTTGATAATTTCATCCTTTTATCAAAAGGCGAAACTGCACAGTATTAGTTTTTATGTTAATGTAACCTTGCCCGAAAAAATCGCGCTTAGCGATACCGAGATTTGTTCCCTGTTATCAAACGCGTTGGAAAACGCCATAAACGCAGCCCGGGATATACCCGATGAAAAGTCGCGGCAGATTTATTTAAAGATTTTTTCAAAAAAACAACAAGCTTTGCATGAATATAAGAAACACATATAACACCGAGCCCGCCTTTGAAAAGGATATGCCCGTTTCATGCGGCGAAAACCACGGCTTTGGCACCAAAAGCATGGCCCAGATTATTGACAAACACGGCGGGATGTATAGGTTTTTTGTGCAGGACGGAATGTTCGTTTTTCAAGCCACAGCGTAAATATCTATTAAAAACTGCCCGTTTGGGCAGTTTTTCTATTATTTCTTGCATTTGACTTTTCTGTTTTGTTGTGATATATCTTATGTATATTAAATTTACATATTTTTCTATGGGCTATTATATTATTTCCCTAATATGGCAATAATTTTTTTAGTTTTATTATTTTTTAAAAGGAGGTATTATTATGGCTGTTAAAAATGCTATGACCGCTGATTTCCTACGTTCTGCTTACGGCGGGGAAAGCGCGGCTCACATGCGCTATTTAATCTGGGGGGACATGGCTGAAAAAGAAGGCTTCCCAAACATCAAAAGGCTGTTTTACGCAATAGCTTACGCGGAACAGGCTCATGCCACAAACCATTTTAAAGAACTAGGGGAACAGGTGGGGCCTGCTACCGTAACCTGTGGCGCTGAATTTGGCGCAGGCAAAACAGTGGACAACCTCCAAGGTGCCATAGATGGAGAAAGACACGAAGTTGAGCAAATGTATCCTGTTTACTTAAACGCCGCAGAATTCCAAAACGAAAAAGGGGCGCAGAGGGCGTTCCACTTTGCGTTGGAAGCTGAAAAAATCCATGTTAAATTGTTTGAAGACGCACAAAAATCTGCCCGCGAAGGAAAGGACATTAATATCCAAAAAGTTTACATCTGCCCTGTTTGCGGATACACCGTAGTTGACAACGCTCCCGATGTTTGCCCTGTTTGTGGCGCTAAAAAGGAAATGTTCAAAGAATTTTAATGAATAACACATTAAAAAGTCGTCATAAAATGACGGCTTTTTAATGTTCGCGCTTTGTATAACTGCATTTAGAGTGAAATATTTTTAAAAAACATAAAAAAAGCATTGCCTTTTGGCAATGCTTTTTTAAGTAAAAACTGATTATTTAAGTGTAACTTTAGCGCCAACTTCTTCAAGTTTAGCCTTGAAGTTTTCAGCGTCTTCTTTGCTTGCGCCTTCCTTAAGTGTCTTTGGAGCGCCGTCAACAACGTCTTTAGCTTCTTTTAGGCCAAGACCTGTTAGTTCCCTAACAACTTTGATAACCTTAATCTTGTCAGCGCCTGCGGATTCTAATACAACGTCAAATTCGGTCTTTTCTTCAGCAGCAGCTGGAGCAGCGCCGCCTGCAGCAACTGGAGCAGCTACCGCAACAGGAGCAGCAGCAGAAACGCCAAATTCTTCTTCCAATGCTTTAACTAATTCGGATAATTCTAAAACTGTTAATGATTTTACATCTTCAATTAATTTTGTAACTTTTTCACTCATTTTATATACCTCCAAAATATAATTTTAGTTTTCAAATTTATTTTATATTTCTAAAAAATTATTCCCCTGCAGCAGCTTTCTTTTCTGCAATCTGGTTAAGCGCAACAACCAAACCTCTCAAATTTGCGTTTAACACGTTTACGAAACCATAGATTGGCGCTTGGAAACCAGCGAGGGCTTTCGCAACAAGGACTTCCTTGCTCGGCAAATCCGCAATTGCCTTAACTTCGTCAATGCTGATTACTCTTCCTTCAATGAAGCCTGATTTTAATTCTACCTTGTCATTTTTCTTTGCAAATTCGCAGATGATTTTTGCGGGGGCAATCGGGTCAGTCGCGCTGAAAGCAATGCTTGTGGGCCCGTTTAGCACGGGGTCAAGCGCGTCAAACCCAACTTCTTTAGCCGCAAATCTTAAAAGGGTGTTTTTAACAACCTTATATTCAACTCCTGCTTTTCTAAGTTCTGCGCGGAGTTTTGTTTCTTCTTCAACAGTCAATCCGCGGTAGTCCAATAAAACCCCGCCTTGAGCCGCAGAAAGTTTTTCAACAAGGGTTTTCACAATTTCCTTTTTAGCTTCCAAAGCTTTTTGACTTGGCATATATTACACCTCCCTATTTTAAGGTTATCAAAAAAGGATTCTTCGCATCCATAGACGCAAAGAATCCCTAAAATACACGAATACACGCACTTATTTTAAAGCTTCCTCGGTAGGGTTTACATGTATACACAATACCTACTGTCTATGGAAACGAATATTTAATTTTCCCTTTAAAACCTAATTGATAATATCATATTATTTTCAATATGTCAAGAAAATATTATTCGCCGATTTTCGCCGGGGCAATTTTTATGCCCGGGCCCATGGTGCTTGCAACAGTTACACTTCTCAAATACTGGCCCTTTGCAGCCGCGGGTTTAGCTTTGATAATCGCGCCAAGCAAAGTGTTAAAGTTGTCTAAAAGCTTTTCTTTTCCGAAAGACACTTTCCCGATTGGGCAGTGGATGATATTGGTTTTGTCAAGCCTGTATTCGATTTTACCCGCTTTAATATCGGCAATTGCTTTCGCAACGTCGGATGTAACTGTTCCTGCTTTGGGGTTTGGCATTAAGCCTTTGGGGCCCAAAATCCTACCAATACGCCCTACAACGCCCATCATGTCAGGGGTTGCAACTACAACGTCAAAGTCAAACCAGTTTTCAGTCTGGATTTTTGTAGCCAATTCATCCGCGCCCACATATTCAGCGCCGGCAGCTTTCGCAGCTTCCGCGTGTTCGCCTTTAGCAAACACTAAAACCCTGACGGTTTTACCTGTTCCATGGGGCAATACTACCGCGCCCCTTACCTGTTGGTCAGCGTGCCTTGAGTCAACGCCCAATTTTACGTGAACTTCAACGGTTTCATCAAACTTTGCCCTGGCTGTTTTTATAGCAAGTTCCAAAGCTTCCGCTGGCTCGTAGAACTTTGTTTTTTCAACTAACTTTGCACTTTCCTGATATTTCTTTCCTCTTTTCACGACAATACCTCCTAGTGGTTAACGGAAAAATTTCCTCCCACATATTTTTTACTCTTCAACAACAATGCCCATGCTTCTAGCGGTTCCCGCAATCATGCTCATAGCAGCTTCAATGCTTGAAGCGTTTAAGTCGGGCATTTTTTGTTCCGCAATTTTTCTCAAAGCGTCTTTTGAGATTGTTGCAACTTTTGTTTTGTTTGGAGTGCCACTCCCGCTTTCAATGTTGCATGCTTTCTTCAAAAGCACTGCAGCCGGCGGGGTCTTTGTGATAAATGAGAATGACCTGTCCGCGTATACTGTGATAACAACGGGAATGATTAATCCCGCGTCTTTTGCGGTCCTTTCGTTAAATTCCTTTGTAAACTGCACGATGTTTACACCATGCTGACCAAGCGCAGGGCCTACTGGCGGAGCCGGAGTAGCTTTGCCTGCAGGAATCTGCAACTTGATGTATCCAACAACTTTTTGTGCCATGATTTAACCTCCTTAAAATGTGGTAATTGGCGGGCTTTTCACCCTCCCACTTTATAACAAGTGCAAAAGCACCCATTATCCATTTAACGCTTCTACCTGATTAAAAAACAATGTAACGGGGGTTTCCCTTCCGAACATGGAAACCAAAACCGTAAGCTGCTCTTTTTCCATGTTCATTTCGGTGATATTCCCCATAAAGCCTTCAAAAGGCCCGTCTATTATCTTAATGGTATCCCCGACGTCAAAATCCACCTTGATGGTTTTCTTTTCAACGCCCATGGCGATGACCTCTTCCTCAGAAAGCGGAACAGGCTTGGAGCCCGGGCCTACAAAACCGGTGCAGCCGCGGGTGTTTCTCACCACATACCAGCTTTCATCGGTCATTATCATTTTAATGAAAACATACCCCGGGTAGATTTTGCGGGTTACCACCTTTTTAACATCGCCTTTTTGCTCAACCACTTCTTCCATGGGAACTTTAATATCAAAAATCAAATTTCCCATTCCGCGGTTTTCGATAGTCTTTTCAAGGTCAGCCTTAACCTTGTTTTCATAACCCGAATAGGTATGGATGACATACCATTTTGCTTCTTCAGCCATACTTTTAAGAGGCAAAGCGTGCTTTTGCCCCCATGCCTCCTTTTATCTTAGTATTTATTTGCCTCCAAGACCCGCAAGGAATGAAAAACCTTGAGAAGCTAGTAGATCCCAAAGGAAAAGGAATGCACCTATTATTATTATTGACGAAACAACAACGATTGTATTATTTATAACTTGTTGTTTGCTTGGCCAAACCACCTTTTTTAGTTCTGACTTTGTATCCTTAAAATATTTAACCATTTTCCCAAATGGATTTTTCTTTTTGCTTTGATTGGCTTCAGCCATTTCCTTCATTCCTTTCAAATATTGTAATGAAGCTTACTTTGTTTCCTTATGAGGTGTGTGCTTGCGGCAGAAACGGCAGTATTTGTTCAATTCAATCCTGTCCGGGTCATTCTTTTTGTTTTTCATTGTATCGTAATTCCTCTGTTTGCATTCGCTGCAAGCTAATGTAATCCTGACTCTCACAACTAAAACCTCCTAAACTTATAATAAAGAAAAATCCCCTGCTGCAACAATCCAAATGTATATAAAAAGTCTTTCTTCATTTTTACAAACTTTTTGCCCGCATAAAAAAAGACTTCTTAACGAAGTATTATAAATATACCATATTGCAATTCCTAAGTCAAGCACTTTTTTACAAAATTTAAAAATTAGATTTAGCAGTGCAAAATTTTGCACTGCTAAATCATTATCCTTATTATTCCTTATTATTTTGAAATAAATTCAATTTCCCCGTCTTTTATATACGCAATTATCTTGGAAATTTGTGCATTCGCGATTACGATTTCGGCGATTTTGTCCTCAAGCTCTTTTGAAATCAGCCGCCTTAACGGGCGCGCGCCGTATATTTCGCTAAACCCCTTATCTGCAAGATATTCAATTACCTCGTTTGAAACCTCAAAGGAAATGTTCTTTTCTTGTAGCATTTCTTTTAGCTCTGAAATTTGTTTTCCGCATATCTTTAGGATTTCTTCTTTTGAGAGCTTGTCAAACACAACTATTTCGTCAACCCTGTTTAAAAACTCGGGCCTGAATATCTGCTTTAAGGCGTCGTCCAACTTGTTCTTCAGCGCGTCCTTTTCCTGACTCACAAACCCGAGGCTTGACGCTTTCCAATCGCTTCCCGCGTTTGATGTCATAATAATTATGGTGTTTTCAAAGTTGATAACCTTCCCGTGGCTGTCGGTGATCCTGCCGTCATCCAATATTTGAAGCAAAATATTTAACACGTCGGGATGGGCTTTTTCTATTTCATCCAATAAAATCACGGAATAAGGCCTTCTTCTAATCTTTTCGGTTAGCTGACCCGCGTCGTCATAGCCCACATATCCCGGCGGGGAGCCGATAATCTTTGAAACGGAGTGTTTTTCCATGTATTCGGACATATCAAGGCGGATTAGCGCTTCCTCGCTGTCAAAAAGCGCCTCGCTTAACGCCTTTACAAGCTCGGTTTTGCCGACCCCTGTGGGCCCTACGAATATGAAGGACGCAGGACGGCGTCTTTTAGAAAGCCCCGCCCTTGTTCTCCTGATGGCCCGGGCAACCGCCGATACGGCTTTTCCCTGGCCTATTATGCGCTTGTGAAGGATATCTTCAAGCTTTAACAGCTTTTCCGTTTCAAGCTCGGTGATTTTTTGAACCGGGATACCGGTCCAGGCTTCAATTACTGACGCAATATCATCCACAGTGAGGTATACATCCCGCATACGCTTTTTGACTTCTTCAATTTCATTTAACAAATGACATTCCTTCATTTTCAAGTCCGCCGCTTTTTGGTATTCCTCAATGGAGTCCTCATTTATGGCGTTGTCTTTTTCTTCCTGGATAATCCTGAGCTTTTCTTCAAGGCGGGATAGTATTACCAAGTCCTTGTTGGATAAATTCGCTTTTGACGCGGCCTCATCCAGCACGTCTATGGCTTTGTCGGGCAAGAACCTGTCGGTAATGTACCTTTCAGAAAGTATTACTGCGCTTTTTATGATGTCGTCGGTTATTTTAACCTTGTGGTAATCTTCGTAATAATCCTTTATGCCCTTAATAATTTCAATGGTTTCCTCAATGGAAGGCTCATTTACGATTACCGTTTGGAACCTTCGCTCTAAGGCGGAGTCCTTTTCAATGTACTTTCGGTATTCATTCAATGTGGTAGCGCCAATCACCTGGATTTCACCCCGGGCTAAAGCGGGCTTAAGAATATTTGCCGCGCTCATGGCGCCTTCAGCTTCCCCGGCCCCCACAATGTTGTGAAGCTCATCTATTACCATAATTATATTTCCAAGCCTTTTTGCTTCATCCACAATGCTCTTTAGCCTTGCTTCAAACTGGCCCCGAAACTGTGTGCCCGCTACGATTGAGGTAAAGTCCAAAAGATATACTTCCTTGTTTAGAAGTTTTGCCGGCACTTCCTTTTCAACAATCTTCATGGCAAGCCCTTCAGCGATGGCGGTTTTGCCCACCCCGGGCTCCCCTATGAGCACAGGGTTATTTTTTGTCCTCCTGTTTAGTATCTGGATAACCCTTTCAATTTCCTTTTGCCTTCCGATGACCCTGTCCAATGTACCCTCTTTAGCTTTTGCCGTTAGGTTTATCCCGTAGCTTTCAAGGATACGCTTTTTCTTTAGCGGTTTTTTGTCATTCACCTGGGTCTTGGGTTTGTGGGATTTTTCTTTGTGGGAATTTGTTGAGAATATATTATTCAAGAAATCCCCGATTGTTTCATCGCCTAAATCGTTTTTTATATCGTCATCTTTATAATCATCAAAGCTGGATGCAAAAAAACTGGAAACCTGGTTTTCAAGGTTTTCAAGCATTTCAGGCGCAATACCGAACTGTTCGGTAAGCTGCTCTATGGAAGTAAGCCCTATGTCTTTCGCGCATGTTAGGCACAATCCTTCATTTATCATCTTGCCGTTTTGCATTTTGGATACAAAGATTACAGCCACGTTTTTGTTACATCTTGAACACAGCTTCATCATTTAAGTCACCTCTTTCCGGCTTGTATTTTAATACAAACCCCTCTATATGGCAATAATCCTGCCATTATATCTATATACAATAATATATTCGTATTAGATACTTAAGCTAATTATACCACAGGATATATTAAAAAGAAATAAACAAATTATGAATTTTTCATACCAAATAAGCCAAATACAGGGGCAAAAAGCCCAAAACGCTCAATATTGGCGGGCCCTGCCCCCTGCCCCTTTAAAATATTTTTACCCATAAATTCCTACTTCAAACACTTTTTGCTAACGCATTATATTCTGCCCTGGCAAAAATTGTTTATAAAATTATTTCGGCCTAAGACCAAAAAAGCTTAATAGCGGGATTTTAAAAGTTTAATAAATAAAATAACAAAAAAATTTTAATTTGTCAAAAATTTTTAGGCATTTTTTATGCGCCCCGCTAATTCTTTTGGCGCTAAATTGCTTAGCTGAAATACAAAAAGGCGGCTTTTCCCCCTTCAGGTTATGCTTTTTTGCATTAAGTGGGTAAAATATTGACAAAATAATAAAAAAAGGATAAAGAAGGTGAAGATGTGCGCCTTGCAAATAAATTAGTGGAAGAAAAATCCCCGTATTTAAAAATTCACGCGTATAACCCGGTTATGTGGTACCCGTGGGGGCCCGAGGCTTTTGAAAAGGCAAAGGCGGAAAACAAGCCCATACTTTTGTCCATTGGATATTCCTCCTGCCATTTTTGCCACCGTATGGCCCGGGAATCCTTTGAGGATGAAGAAATCGCAAAAATTGTAAACGGGTATTTTATCCCCGTAAAAGTAGACCGGGAAGAGAGGCCCGATATTGACAGTGTATATATGCAAGCCTGCATCCTCTTTTTAGGGGAAGGGGGCTGGCCTTTAAATGTCTTTCTGACCCCTGACAAAAAGCCCTTTTTTGCGATAACGTATTTGCCCAAAGAGGACACGCCCCACTATATCGGCTTTAAAACCATATTGCTAAACATAATAAACGCATGGCGGGAAAAGCAGGCCGAAATACTGGAAAGCGCCGATAAAATATGCAGGTTGTTAAAACAAAAGGATGAGCCCAAATATTTTGAAATAACCGCAAACACGGTATCGTCGTGCGCGAAGGCTCTGGTTGAAATGTTTGACGAAAAAAACGGGGGTTTTGGCCGGGCGCCGAAATTCCCCATCCCCCATGTAATGATGTTTTTATTAAAATACCATGAAAACTTTGACGACAAAGCCGCCCTGCATGCTTTGGAAAAAACGCTCATTTCCATCTACAAGGGCGGGATTCATGACCACATAGGCGGGGGGTATTTCAGGTATTCCACCGATGAATGGTGGCTTGTCCCCCACTTTGAAAAAATGCTTTATGATAATGCCCTCCTGGCCATAACTTTCGCATACGCCTATGAATACACGAAAAATGAGATATACAAGGAGGCTGCCTTTGAGGTTTTAAACTTCCTAACGCAAGACTTAATGTCCCCCGGCGGCGCTTTTTACAGCTCAATATCCGCTGAAAACAAAGACGGGGAAGGGGAGTTTTATTTATTTACCCCTGAGGATATAAAAAAGGCGTTGGGAAAAGGCGCAGAGGAGTTTTGCAAATACTATAACATTGGAAAGAAAGCATATAAAAACAAATCCATACCCCACATTTCAGGGGATGTGGATATTGAAAAATTCAAAAATGAAAGATTAATACTTTATGATTATAGAAAAAACACCCGGGACAACCCTATGGCGGACACAAAGATTTTATGCGGGCAAAACGCTTTGGCAATTGCGGCGTTTTCTTTAGGCGCAAAAATATTTCAAAATGAAGGATTTAAAAATACCGCAATTCGCGCCGCGAAATTTGTCCTTGACAAATTAAAAAGCTCAAGCGGAAGGCTCCTTGCCCGCTACATTGAGGGTGAGGCAAAATATCTTGCCTATTCCCAGGATTACGCCTATTTGATTTGGGCCCTCATATTGCTTTTTGAGGCAACGGGGGATTTAAAATACTTAGATTACGCAAAGGAATTAACCGACTGCGCCATCCAGCTTTTTTGGTCGAAAGACGGGGGATTGTATTTTTACGGTACCGACGCCGAAAAATTAATCCTTTGGCCAAAGGACGCCTATGATGACGCGGTGCCTTCCGCCAACAGCGTGTTTGCCTTATGCCTAAATAAACTGTATAAAATAACCAATAACTACCGCTACAAGGAAAAGGAAGCGCAAATCTACAAAGCCTTTGCCGATGAGTGCAACAAAACACCCACCAGCCACACATTTATGCTTTACAGCTTTTTAAACTAGCAAGGCAATATTTTAAACCATAAAATCAATAAAGCATCCGGACTTAACTGACTAAAAAACAAAAAAAGGGAAGGCCTGCGGCCTTCCCTTTTTAATTTTTAATATCCCCAAATTTCAATTTCCGCAAGGTCAAATACCTGGGTTGATGTGTTTCCGTTGGTCCTAACTTTTACGTATCTTGCTTCCTTGTGTTGCCCGCTTCTGTATTCCATATTCCTTGAGGAGTTTGAATTGCCCCGGAATACCCTTTCCCAATTCTTACCGTCTTTTGATACGTAAATGTCATACCTGTATGTCAAGTATCCGCCCGGTTGAATTCCTATCTTTGAAATGGTATATCTCTTTCCTAAGTCAAAGATAATTTCTGGTGTCGGGTCACTCTTTAGGTAAGTAGCCGACCACATTGTATTGATGTTTGCGTCATACGCGTAGGATACTTCGCCCTGTTTTGCAGACGCTTTGACAATTGTTAGTTTTTCGCCTTCAGGATAGGTCTTAACCGGTTTTTCTTCATACTTGCTTACCCTAAAGTCGTCAATGTAGATTTCGCACCAGTTGCTGATACCTGAATGGAATGTAATGGTATCAATCGGATTTAGGTTCCAGTTGATTAGTTCGCCATTGTAGTCTTGAACAAAGTATCCGGTGCGGTATCCGTCGAATACATAGGTTTCAATCTTCCTGTCATTTGGCCTTACAATAATTCTGATATCCCATAGTGAGCCTTCAAACAACCTGTCGGAATTATTGCCTACAACGCCGTCTACCCATTCAATTACAGTTTTTGCGCCATTTTCATCGCCAAAGTATGGTGATGTAAACGCACTTATCCAGCCGCGCCTGCCGTTTGTGCCTGACCAGCTGTTTCTAAACCTGAACTGATATGCAACCGGATGCGCGTCTTCGCTGTTTATTTCAATATTACCCCTTGTTATACCATTGGATAGGGCAAAGCCTAGGTAGTTGTTGTTGCTCCAGCTTAGCTCGTTGATGAGCCTCATGTTAAACCTGATTTCATAATCTACATAATTTCCGTCTTCATCCGTCAATTTATCCAACGGCAAATGACGGGATACGAAAATTCCGCCTGCGCCATTCGGGTCACCACTGGTGGTTGAGCTTGATGCATGGTATAGGTGGATTGCGGTGTTGCCAAATGGTGCACGGGTAACTGCTACGTAGTTATTTTCCCCAAAGCATGGGTCGTAGCTTGTGCTTGCCTTGTTCAATGAAGCAATCCAGCCGTTATATGCTTCGCCATCGCCAAGTTTTAAGATTTCGTCGCCATCATAGTAAATTTGGTCGCGGTCAACGAAGCGCGGGCCTTCTGTTGTGATTTCATAAGGAATGCTTATAATTGGAAGAAGTTTATATTTGCCCATTGAATATGCAAGCAGGCTGATTCTGTCGCCTTCTTCAATATTTTCAGGTGTATAATCCACATATACTTCTATTTCTTCTGAACCCAATGTGGAGTATGTTCCTTCTTCGCGTCCCTTCGGAGCACCCGGAACCGGGTATTGGGGAACGCTTCTTCCTGGAACGGTAACAGTTTCTGTTTTAATACTCTTTAGCTTGTTGTCCTTATCATAGTGAGCGATACCTACCATTGCTTTCCCGTCGCCAATGGAGATATTTGAAAGCACGAATTTTGCAAGGAATTCTTCGCCTTCCAAATCCTTGGACAATTTTTCGGGTTCGCCGCCGTTTACTGTCAAGAAAGCGTCAGCTTTCATTTCAGGGTCATCTTCAGGCTCAATTCCCGGGAAGTCGGTCATAACGCCGGTCTTATATTCATAGTTCATCCAGTAACGGTATTCACCGCTGATCCAAAGAATTCTCGGGCCTTGGTGGTTTCCGTTTTCGTCCATCTTATAGTTATAAATCGCATTCGGTCTTGCGTTGTTAATCTTTGAGTTTTGTGTGATTGGTGTTTGTAGTTCCACAGGCCATGTTGCGCCGTTGTCCGGGCTTTCCCATCTGTAAATTTCAAAGATGTTGCCGTATTTTCCAATTGTGGGTTTTGCCAGGAATACCACGTTTGCGTTAGGCGCGTTGTGGTCTAGGGTTAAACCGCCGCTGTAGCAGCGTTCCTGTGTTGCGTTTTCATGGAACCACTTTCCGCCGTATGTTAGGAAGGTGTTTACCCATTCTTCTGTTTCGCTGTCCCATCTAGCATACCAGTAGTAGTGGTGGCAACGGTCTTCAGAAGTGTCAGGGAATGATTCCGGCAAGGTTTCGCCCGGGCCTGGCGGTTGGTCGGTTATGTCAGCGTAAACGATACAGGGTTCGCCTTTTTCGTTAACTTTAATATCCCAAGTCCAGCCGCGCCTTGCTTCGCCTTTGGGGTCAAACACAACAAGTTCCGGATATTCGTCAACCCAGTCCTGAACTGTTACGCCCCATTTTTCATTCCTGTAGCTCTTATAATACCTGTGGTCGTTTTCAACAGGGATATCCTGTATCCTTCTGCCCTTTGCGGTGTAAATGCCTTGGTCGGCAATGTTAATGTAGAAGTAATAAATCGGGTTTTGCGCCGCATTGTCAGGGTGTGTGTATGTGAAGGTTACATGGATTTTGCCTCTTTCAAAATCGTAGTCATATTTGGTATACGGCCTTAATGTGCCTTCGCCGCCGGTTTCTTTACCGTTAGCACTATATGCGGCGTTTGCAATCTGGGTCTGACCCATGATTACTTCACATTTACCGTTTTCATCCGGCATAGTAAATTGTGCGATTGTGGGCTGCCAGTGAACGCCCCTCCAGAATACGTAAAGCCTGTCTTCCCCATCTTTTCCGCCAGTGTTTACAGGGAATACTGTGGGGTATGTTGCGTTATAGGTGCTGTAATCGCCTTGGGTGTTGGTCTGGCAGTAATAGTACTGTTCTTCATGCCATTCGGAAATATCTTCAGGATATTTTGAAACGCGGTAATACATATACGGCTCATTGGTGTGCATTGAATACCAAGCCATAATACGTCCGTCCGGAAGCACGATTACCGCAGGGTTGTTGTGGTCGTCGGGTTCAAGCCTGTCGTGTAGCACAACCCTCTTGTATTCTTTTGTATCATGGTCGTATTGTGCCACTACAACAGAACCATTGTCTTCAACCCAGCCCATGTATGTGCGGTCTTTTGTGAATGTATAACCCTTGTTTGACGCATAGTAGCTTTGGAATCTTGTAGCCAACGCGTCGCCAGGCTCGATATGTGTGCCGCTGGGCTCAACATACCAGTTCCATCCGCCGTTATTGGTAAGAATTGAAACCTGTGCCTCAAATTCATATACATTAACGTCTAATTCAACAGGTGTATTTAAAAGATCCGCGATTACCCCTGAAACTTTGTGGTCGCCTATGCTTTCTTCAGCTTTGGCAATATCTTCTTCATCCCAGGTAACCTTAAAATTCAATTTTTGGCCATCGGAAAATTCAACAGTTACTTCCCCCGGGGGGTTAACTTTTCCGCCAAACGCAACCCTTATCGGGCTTGCGCTTGCGCTTACTACCGTAACTTCAGAGTAATTGATAACAATATCGTTGTCGCCTTCACCAGGTGTGAAGGTTGCGTTTTCGTTCGCATTTTCCCTCAAATAGATTTTGCCATCTTCAACTATGTACTTAGGAGCTTGTTCATTGGTCAATGTGTAGGTTTTGCCGCTGAAAAGGTTATCCATTGTAAAGCTGCCTAAAACCTTGCTTCCGGCTTTCAATGAAATATTAGCCTTTGCTTTTTTGCCTAAAGTTAAAACAAGCTTTGGAGCATATGTCCCTTCATTGTAGCCATAAAAACCAACCAAAGAGTGGGTACCTAACGGAATGTCGTCACGGTTGGACAAATATAGCCCGATACCGTCCCTTGACGGGTATTCCATGAAGTAGTCAGTTAGGTCAAGGTCGATTGTAATGGGAATTGCAAGGCTGGAGTTTTGTTCCGGCACGCTGCCTGGTAGCGTATAATACGCAGCACGGGTTCCCCTTTCAGGATAACCAATGGATGAACCGCTGTAATAAATTTGGCTGAAATCCGTTGTAAATACGCTAAAGGAGTCAGGACCGTCCGATTGGTTTACGTTTTGTGTCCTGGAAATTGTAAGTTCAAGCTTTGCTTCCGCAATAACCTCGTCCTCTGCAATATCAACTCCGGACAAGTCAAAAGCAATATAGCCAACGCGGTATTGCCCCGCTGCCCCGCCCAATGTCCATGAAATTACATAGGGCCTGTAAGGATAGTTGTCCATATTAGCGTTTTGCCCTGTCCCTATGTTAGCAGTGTAACTAAGAGACGCAGGAATGGTTACTGTTTTAGCTGCCCCGCCTTCTTCGGCGCTTATTGGCAATGCCATGGAAAATAGCATTAGCATGCAAACAAGCACCGCCAAAAATCTCTTTTTGAACATCCTTATTCCTCCTATTTTTTTGTGAAAAAAATTTCTATAAAGCTTATACCTCAAGTATACTAATTGTCCTATCTTGAGTCAATAAACTTTATCAATTGTTTAATTTTTATAGCGTTTTATACAAAAGTTAATAAAAAATTTATAAATAACTTACAAAAATATAGTTATAAAATTAATAAAAAAAAGGAGAGCTTCTTTTGCCCGCATTTGATGTTAAAAAAGCCCCGGCTAAAAAAACCAGAATGTGAAAGTATTAACTGTTCTTTTCGCTTATTCCCCTTAAAATCTTTCGGGCATTTTTTGCAAAACAAAAACGCCTTTTTTAGGCGCCTGATTGTTTTATTGCCCAAAAAACCGCCCAAGGGTTTACCTTGGGCGGTTTTAGGCTAATTGAAATCCCCCTCTTGTACCAAATTCCTCTCATAGGCTAGCTGCTTTAATTTAATATATAGCTCTGCGAAGGTTGAGTCTAAGTACGGGTATAGGAAAACAACGCTAAAGGAGCCAATGCCGCAGGTTAGGACGCCCAACATCGCGGCTAATAAAAACCAGCCTATGAATGACAGATGTAATATTACTATGTCAAGTTTATGCCCGTAGGCCATGTCTTCGCTAAGCTTTAATGCCCTTCTCCAGTTAATGTTAGGATTGTCCGCCAGAATGTAGGGCACAAACATATAAGAAACAGCTTTTACCGTTACAACGACTATTAAAACCGGGATAAGCACAAATGCCACAATCCCGACAAATGGTATCATCATAATAAAGCCAATAACCAACCCGCCGCACAATGCTATGAGGAAAAGGATTAAGTTTTTCATAAACATGGCAAGGGCCACGTTCAAAAAACTTCCGCTTTTATATGTAAAAATCAAGTTTTCCAAATCAATTTCTTCATATACCGCTTTTATGAAAAACTTTGATTTTCCCACTTCAAGCTGCAGCGCTACAAACAAGTTGTACGCTATTGAAAGCATCAAAACAATTATTATGCCAACCGCAAAATACGGCCAGTAGAAGAATATAAAATTCCTTAAAATCCTCGCATATTCTTGAGTGTCAAAAAGCTTATCAGGCGTAAAATAATCCGGTAATGAAAATTGGAAGTAAAAGTTTATAATGCCCCCAAGCCCCCCGCTTATAAGGATTGGAATAAGGGAAGCGGCAAAGGCATACCAATAGTTTCGCCTCAGCATGTCTTTTGCCCGGCTTTTTAGCTCATACCTTGTCCACATATACTTTTCTCCTTTATTTTTTATCTTTTAGCCATTAATCCTTGGCGTCATTTTGCTCCCCGGCCGAAACCCCGTCATTTACATTTTCGCCAAAATACTTAGGCAGTTTCATGCCCGCCATGTCGAAAAGGTCGCTCATTGGGGGCACCGCTTTAATAAGCCCTGAGATAAAGTTTGCGGTATTGTTTTTATCACCGTTTGCCGTATCCCAAACCGTAACTTTGTCAATTTTAATGTTTTTAATAGCTTCAACCTGGATTTTAATAAGTTCTTCCATTTTGTCAGCAAGCATAAGCTGCAATGCGTCTTTAGCGTTCCCGCCGGCGGATTCCACAATCTTTTTAAAGCCTTCCGCCTGCTTTGTGAGGATTTCCTGCATACCTCGGGCCTGGGCTTCCATTTTCGCAAAAATCGCGTCGGCTTCACCTTTTGCCCTGATCCTTTCCTGTTCAGCCAAAGCTTCCGCTTCAATTTCCCTCTGCCTCTTTTCAATTTCAGCCTTAACCAAAACGTCAGCTTCAAGGGTTGCCCTTTCCCGCTCTGCCCTCTTTAATTCTGCTGCCCTTTGTGCATCATACGCTTCTTCCAACGCTTTTGCTTCCTGGATTTTTTCCGCCGCAGTCGCCATCCTCAAATATTCCGCTTCTTTTTGGCGCCTTATAGCATTGGATTCCGCAATCCTTACCTGCGCCTCGTTTTCCCCGGTAATCGCGATGGAGTTTGCGTCTGCTACCTGTATTCTTTGTTCTTTTCTTGCGTTTGCTTCACCAATGGCGCCGTCGCGCTCAGCTTCCGCCACTCTTTTCACCGCTTCATTTATCGCCTTAGCCGCGGCTTCTTTACCAAGGGCCTCAATATAGCCCGACTCATCGGTGATGTCGGTAACGTTTACGTTAATCAGCTTTAAGCCAATCTTTTTAAGCTCGCTTTCAACGTTTCTGGATACCGCTTCCAAGAATTTGTCGCGGTCGGTGTTGATTTCCTCAATGTCCATGGTGGCAATAACAAGCCTTAGCTGCCCAAAGATGATGTCCCTTGCCAAGTCCTGGATTTCGGACTGCTTAAGCCCCAAAAGCCTTTCCGCCGCGTTTTGCATTATCCCTTCTTCCGTTGATATGCCTACCGTAAAACGGGAAGGAACGTCTATCCTTATGTTCTGGTGTGATAGGGCGTTAGTAAGGTCAACGCTTAAGGATATGGGCGTCAAATCCAAAAAGGCATAATCCTGGATTACGGGCCAGATAAAGGCCGCGCCCCCGTGGATACACTTCGCGCTACGCTGTGTCCCGTCTTTGCCTTGGCCAACTTTACCGTAAATTACTAAAATTTTGTCCGACGGGCACTTTTTATACCTGCTTAAAAACACCAAAACCATGGAAAACAAAATCACTGCGATAACTGTTACTAAAATCAGATGTTCCAATTAATTTACCCCCTTTTATTTTCTTTTTACAATGCATGCGCCCCTGTTGGTTACACCTACCACCAGCACCTCCTTGCCCGTGGGAATTTCTTCTTCCTCGTCGGTAATTGCCTCCATTTCCACAAACCTCTCCTGCAAAAGGAGTGTAACTTTTCCTGCGCCGCTTCTTTTGGGCGGGATTTTTAAATAGACGCTCGCGCTTTTACCTATGGCGTTTTGGCTTTTTAAGTTCCCTTTGCTTTCAAGTTTTTGAGCCCACATAATGAACAGGGCTAAAACAAACATAATCGCAAGCCCCGCCAAAAATGCCAAAAATGTTGACAGCGCACCGCCCAGCCCGCTTTTTGACAGCACTATTCCCGTCCAGCCAAAAACTGAGAAAAAGGCCACAAACCCTCGGAGGGAAAAAAGCCTAAGCCCGCTTAAATCCTCAGCGTCAAAACCCGTGCCGTCAGCGCCGCCGTCAAAAACGCCGCCGGTATCCGTGTCAAAATCCCCGTCAAAATCAAAATCTGTGTCAAAGTCCGCGTCAATAGAGCCGTCGGCGTCAAAATCCGAGTCGGCGTCCGAAAACCCCGAAAGCCCGAAAATCAAAAGTATGGTCTGCATTGCCAAAATCACTGTGGCGGGCACAGCAAAGGTGGCAAAGACTTTTTCTAAAAGCGTTAAATTCTCCCACCAGCCAATCATTTTAAATCCCCTCCATTATATCCAAGCCTTCAATGTAAATATCCGCTAAATTTTTAAGCCTTGCTGAAACATATGCGACGGCCATTATCTTGAGAACCTGAAAAACCTTGTTTTTGTGTTCGTGTTTTAACTCCTCGTTTTGTAAAACTTTTTTAATGACATCATCCAAATTTATCAAGTCAAACCCATGCTCCTTTGAAATTTCCTTGATTACGTCGGTAAAATAGTAATAAAGCAATGAGTCGCAAATTATATCGTCGGCGGTATCGTCAAGCCTTCCGTTTACATAGGAGATTAGTTTTGAAATGCTTTCCAAAAGAAGGCTGTCCTTTAACAAATTTATGATAACAATCCTGCAGAACTGGTCTTTTGAGTACTTTTTTGAAACAGGGGGGCTTACGAATTTGCGCTTGACCCAGTTTTGAACCACATGGGGGTTTAAGCCCGTAAGCTGGGCCACTTGGGACAAAACAAGGCCCCCTGCCAAAAAAATCGGCTCAATGATTTCTTTGGCGGAAAAATCCTTCATAAAATCTATTTCTATTGTTGTTCCAGGCAAACGGTCCAGTTTCATAACACAACCTCTTTCGATTCTTGTGCCCCCATTATATCACATGGTCATTTGATTGTCAATAGCAATCATATATTTTTTTGTAATGGTCGTTTTAATTTTATTTATGGTTATGCGAACTTTGAAAACCAATTGACTAAAGTAGCCGAAAGTGTTAAAATTTATATTGACTCGTTTTTGGATTAATTTTCGTAAAAAGAGGGATGTTGCCAATATGAACATTTATCTTGGCGTTGACGTTGGCTCTGTGAGCACAAACGTGGTTGCAATCGACGAAGCCGGGGAAGTCTTGTTCAGCAAATATATCCGCACAAACGGCCAGCCAATTGAAGCCGTGAAACGGGGCTTTTCCGACCTTTATGAAAACATCAAAAACAGGGGCTATAACGTTTGCGGGGTTGGCACCACAGGCAGCGGCAGGCAGCTTGTGGCTTTAATGATAGGGGCGGACGTTGTCAAAAACGAAATCACGTCCCACGCCACCGCGACCGTTTATTTCCATAAAGATGTCCGGACTATTTTTGAAATCGGTGGGCAGGACTCAAAAATAATTTTAATTAAAGACGGAATGGTTGTGGATTTTTCCATGAACACGGTATGCGCCGCGGGAACGGGGTCATTTCTGGACCACCAGGCGGAACGCCTGGGTGTTCCCATTCAAGAGTTCGGGGAACTGGCTTTGCAAAGCAAAAACCCGTGCCGCATTGCGGGACGCTGCACTGTGTTTGCGGAGTCAGACATGATCGCAAAACAGCAGTACGGCTTTTCAAAGGCGGATATTATAAACGGGCTTTGCGAAGCGTTAGTTAGAAACTACATAAACAATCTGGGAAGGGGAAAAACCTTAGAGCCCCCCTTCGTGTTCCAAGGCGGGGTTGCCGCCAATCGCGGGATTGTGAGGGCTTTTGAAAAAGAAGTCGGCCATGAAATCATAATCCCGAAATACTTTGACGTTATGGGCGCGGTGGGGGTTGCGCTAATCGCAAAGCGCCATATGGAACTAACCGGCCAAAACACCAAGTTCCGCGGTTTTGATTTGATAAATCTGGACTTTACGCCCACAAGCTTTGAATGTTCGGGCTGTTCCAATTTATGCGAAGTTATAAAAGTGTCCTCAAATGGGCGGCCCATTGCCATGTGGGGCGATAAATGCGGAAAATGGAGTTCAAGCGTTAGCTAAAGGGGAATTTGTATGGAAAAACACGCCGATTTATCCATAGTGGAAAGAAGCGAACTGGTTTTGCCTAATGACACGAATTTATTGGGAAATCTCATGGGCGGGCGGCTCATGCACTCAATTGACGTGGTAGGCGCCATTGCCGCCACAAAACACGCGGGCCATATTGTGGCCACCGCTGCCATGGACCATATGGATTTCCGCCATCCCATAAAAATGGGGGATTTGGTGACCCTTTGCGCAAAAGTTATCTGGACCGGCAGGACTTCCATACAGGTGCGCGTAAAGGTTTATGCCGAAAACATGATTACCGGGACAAAAGTGTTATCAAATAAGGCTTATATAACTTACGTTGCGTTGGACAGCGAAGGAAAACCCACACCGGTTCCAAAAGTCATTGTGGAAGACCCCGAAGATATCGCGGACTTTGAAAAAACCCAAAAGCTTTATTTGGAAAGAAAACAAAAAGAAAAAAATAATAAGTAAAGAAGGTTTGTCATGCCAGGAATAGGGACTTTAGTAAATATTGCAACAATTTTTCTAGGTTCACTCATTGGAGTTTTCTTTAATAAGCTCATCCCACAAAAAGTTAAAGACACCGTAATCCAAGGGGTGGGATTGGCGGTTATATTAATAGGCCTTTCCGGGGCAATCAGGTCAAATGTTTTTGTTGATATAAACAACAATTTTAAACTCGACTCCCAATATACCCTGACATTAATTTTATCCTTGGTAATAGGCGGAGCGGTTGGTGAAATCATTGATATTGAGGCGCACCTTGACAGCTTCGCGAAAAAATTTGAGCAAAAGCTTTCTTTCTCGGGAAGTTTTGCCCAGGGCTTTGTTACCGCGACTTTGGTTTTCTGCGTAGGCGCCATGGCAATTGTTGGCTCTTTGGAAGATGGTATAAGCCACAACCCCGACACTTTAATCGCAAAAGCAACGCTTGACGGCATTTCTTCCATGATTTTTTCCTCCACGCTGGGGATAGGGGTAATGTTTTCCATCTTTCCCGTTGGAATTTACCAAGGATTGATAACTTTCCTTGCCGCGTTCATAGCCCCGTTTTTAACCGACGCGGTAATCGCCCAAATGTCGTTGGTGGGCTCAATGCTGATTTTCTGCATTGGGTTAAATATGCTAAATATTTCAAAGCTTAAGGTGGGAAACCTTCTTCCCGCAATATTCATGCCGCCAATATTTGATTTGGTATTAAGGCTTATCAAATAAAAAACAAAGCCCAATGAATTCTCATTGGGCTTTTAATTTTGTAGCGCAGGTTATGAAATTTTTAGCTTATAAATATCATTCATCAAATTTTTCCGCCAGTTTTACCAGCGCGTCCCCCGCTACCCTGTATACAGTCCATTCATCCATGGCCACCGCCCCCATTTTTTTATAAAACCCGATGGAGGGGGTGTTCCAGTCCAAACACCACCATTCAAGCCTTCCGCAATTTCTTTCAATACAAAGCTTCGCTAGGAATGAAAGCATCATCTTCCCTATGCCTTTTCCCCTCATATGGGGTTTTACATATAAATCTTCTAAGTAAATGCCCTCTTTTCCTAAAAAAGTTGAAAAGTTGTGGAAAAAAAAGCGCAAAGGAGACAGGCGTTCCTTTATATTCACCTATAATCACTTCCGCCCTTTTTCTCTCAAAAAGGGATTTTTCTAAGATTTCTTCCGTCGCGGTTACCTCATCCAGCATTTTTTCATAATCCGCAAGTTCCTTAATAAATTCCAAAATCAAGGGCACATCTTCAATTTGGGCAAACCTGATTTTAAAATCTTCTAACATCTGAATACCCCCAAAAACCTCTCTGTAAAAAGACAGGGATTTTATCCCTATCACAGGCTTTTAAAATTGCGTTTTTAATATGTATTAATCCTTGTTTTTCATCTGTTCTTCCAGCTTTTTTAAAAACTCTTCACTTGGGGAAAAGGCAAATTTGCCGCCTTTGTGGACCAGGATATACATATTATTGCTTTTACCGTATTTTTTCCTTATATAAGTGTTGCCGCTTTTCTTTTTAACCTCCAAAATGTCCTCAAGGGTTATTGCCTCCAAAACAGGGTTTAACACCCCCTGGCTGCGTTCAATATAAAGGCACTGCTTTGTAAGGGTGTAGTCATAGGTTACCAAATCGCTCATCATAATGTGGTGAATATACCTTGCCGCCGCCAAAATTATGACAAGCTGGAAAATATACGGGTATGGGAAGGATTTAACCAAAACTAGCAAAAACCCTGCAATAAGCACCCCTAAAAGGACTAGCAGGTAATTTTTCAACATATTCCCCTCAGGCTTTACGCTTTGTTTAATAATAATTTCCATTACCTATCCCCCGCATAACTTTCATATATATATTTCAGGCCTTCCAATGTAAGGTTTGGCTCAAAGTGGTCAATTTTTTCTGAAACCTCGTAAAACATCCTGGAAAGGCCGCCTGTGGCTATAACTTTTATATTTTCTTCCCGCATTTCATCCTTTAGCTTATCCACCAAATACTCAATTTGCCCCAAATAGCCGAAAAACACCCCCGATTGCATGCTGGCAACGGTGCTTTTGCCGATTACCCTCTCCGGTTTGCTGATTTCAATCCTGGGAAGCTTCGCGGTCTTTGTAAAAAGGGCGTCCAATGAAATTTTTACCCCCGGACAGATTGCCCCGCCAAGATAGTTATTGCGCCCGTCAACCGCGCAAAAAGTGGTAGCGGTCCCAAAATCAATTATAATCAACGGGCCGCCGTATTTTTTAATGGCCGCAAAAGCGTTAACCAATCTATCCGCCCCCACTTCACCGGGGTTGTCGTATAAAATGTTAATATCTTTTATAATATCTTTAGTTACTATAACGGGGTCAACGCGCATGTATTTTTCCACCGCCCTGACCAAAGAATACATAACCGGCGGCACAACGGAAGAAATGATAACCCCTTTTATTTCCTCGGCTTTTATATTGTTATAGGACAAAAGCTGCAAAAAAATCATGCCGTACTCATCACGGGTGCGCTCGGTGGATGTGGCAATCCTAAAGCTTTTGTATAATGAGCCGTCTTTAAACACACCCATTACAATGTTGGTATTCCCTACGTCTATGGCAAAAAGCATATATCTTTCCCCCTACATTAGTTTAAAAATCATGGCTTTAAGTTTATTTTTTTCAATCTCCAAAACCCCGGCGCTTGGCGCATAATCCCTAGGCCTTGACGGGCTTCCCGGGTTTAAGAATATAATGTCCTCATAAGTTTCATAAAAGGACCTGTGGGTGTGGCCGAAAAGCACCGCGTGGGCTCCTTTTTCCTGTGCCCTGTACATCAGGCGGTTTAGGGTATAATGCACGTCAAACTGGTGCCCGTGGCAAAGGTATATCTTATAGCCGCCAAAATCCACAACCTGTTCTGCCGGGGCTAGGGAAAAATCATTGTTTCCCTTAACATAATGTATTGGAATATGGGAAAACTCCTCTTTTAGCTTTATTGCGTCCCTCACCAAATCCCCAAGATGAAAAATCACATCGGGGGACGTGAGTTTTATTGCGCTTTTGGCGTTTTTTATATCCCCGTGGGTATCAGAAATCACCAACGCCCTCATATTATGCCTCCAAATGTTCCTTTTGATTAAAGAGATTTTACCACTTGGCAAATTTTTCGTCAATATTATTAGCAATTATATGCTAATATACAAAAAAGAGAGGAAAAAATCCTCTCTTTTTGCGTGAAAGCTTTTAGGCCAAAGGGATTTTGGCTTTTTTGATTGGGGCTTTCTAATCAATAGCAAGTAAGCAAAAAGCCCCATTAATTGACTTTAAAGCTGTCAAATACGTTTATCGTCAACCCCTGTTGTCTTATCAATTCTTTTTCATGATTCCAAATCTGACGCGTTGACACCCTGTTTTTTAAGTAGATGTTTTCCAGGTTTGAAAAATCCCCATACTGCAGTATTTTAATTTTATTATCTTTATGTATCGGGGATCTTCTCACCCTGTAAATGGTGATGTACAAATCATTACCTACTTTTTCAGGATAGTAATTTAACACCGCCATTATTTCATTTGTAAGCTGTCCTTCAATGTATACCTTATCTTCCCCAACTTCAACTTTTGTAATTTCCACGCCCAACACTTCGGCTTTCCCGTGAAAGAAAGCATCGTAGATGGGCAAGACAAAAACCAGCACAATTATCAGCGCAGTTAACAAAATCTTCGATACTTTCATTACCGCACCACATCCTTTTTTATTAGCGCCAGGTAAAATTTTACTTTTTATAAGCATCCTAATTATTATACTCATAAATATTTTCGGCGTCAACGTCACAATGTTTTATTTGTTTTTCCTGTTTCTTGTATTTTGCATGTTATCATTTTTCATATTATCATTTTTAATTTTATCATATTTTTTTCAATTTTATCATATATTTTTTTATTTTTCTATAATTTTCTATAATCTTTCAAAATTTTAAAATTAAATCCTTCTATATTTTATTTGTATTTACCAAAATATTCTAGCTGGTCCTGTGTAAATTTAATTATTTTTATAAAGATTGCTTTTTAAAGTTTAATCTAAAATACAAATATGTTATAATAACAACAGTTCCCAAATGAATAATAAAGCGAGGAAGGATTGATTGTATGACTAAAATAGCTGTGGCTGGCACGGGATATGTTGGCCTTGTTGCGGCTGTGTGCTTTGCCCATGTGGGCCATACGGTGACCTGCGTGGATATTGACGAGGAAAAAATAAAGCTTATGCAGCAGGGTAAAAGCCCCATTTATGAGGACGGATTAGAGGAATTAATGCAGGAAAACTTAAAAAAGGACAGGCTCTTTTTCACCACCGATTACAAAAAAGCATACAGCGAAGCCGACGTGATTTTTATAGGGGTTGGAACCCCGGAAATGCCGGACGGCTCGGCTAATTTAAACTACATCGCAAAAGTTGCGCGCCAAATCGCCGAATCCATTGTAAAGGACTGCCTGGTTGTGGTAAAATCCACCGTTCCCGTCGGGACCAACGACAAGGTGGAGCAGTTTATAAAGGATTTCCTAATTAATGACGTCAAAGTTGAAGTGGCGTCAAACCCTGAATTTTTGGCGCAGGGTTCCGCGGTCCACGACACCTTGCACGCCGCAAGAATAGTTATTGGCACAAACTCAAAATGGGCGGAAGAAAAGCTTTTAGAAATATATAAGCCCTTCAACCTTCCCATCGTTTCCGTTTCAAGGCGGTCCGCCGAAATGATTAAATACGCTTCAAACGACTTTCTGGCTTTAAAAATTTCATATATGAACGATATCGCAAATTTGTGCGAACTGGTGGGGGCTGATATTGAAGAAGTTGCCCTCGGCATGAGCTATGACGAAAGGATTGGAAAGCGCCACCTAAACGCAGGGGTGGGTTTTGGCGGGTCATGTTTTCCCAAGGACACAAAGGCGTTATTTTACCTTGCAAAACAGCACGGCTATGAGCTAAAAACCGTAAAAGCCGCGATAGAAGTGAATTCCGACCAAAAAACCATACTCTTTAAAAAAGCTAAAAACCGCCTTATTACCTTTGAAGGCTTAAAAGTGGCAGTGTTGGGATTGACTTTTAAAGCGGGGACCGACGATTTGAGGGAAGCCCCGGCCTTAGAAAATATCCCTCTTCTTTTGGAAAACGGCGCAGATGTATACGTCTATGACCCTGTTGGGTTGGAAAATTTCAAAAAAATCTATAAGGAAGGCAGGCAAAAAAACGGGTCGCTAACCTTCTGCGCGGACTACAAAGAGGCGCTAAAGTCCGCAAATGTTTGTTTCGTGTTTACCGAATGGCAGGAAATTAAAAACATTAAGCCTGGTGAATATAAAGCCCTCATGCGCACTCCTTTAGTATATGACGGAAGAAACCTTTATCCTGTAAAAGCCATGAAAGAAGCGGGAATTGAATACTATTCCGTTGGTAGGATGCCGGCAGAAAGATTGTTGTAATATGGAGATTAGAAAAGATATACCCATTTTAATCACAGGGTGCGCGGGATTTATCGGCTTTCATTTTTCCAAGCTTTTGTTAAGTAAAGGATATAAGGTTTTAGGCATTGACAATTTGAATGACTACTACGACGTAAATTTAAAACTCGACAGGCTTAAAAATTTAGAACATGAAAACTTTACATTCATAAAAGGGGACATATCCTGCAGGGATTTTATAAATAAAGTCTTTTCAGGTTATGACTTTGAAATCATTGTCCACCTTGCGGCGCAGGCAGGGGTAAGGTATTCCTTCGAAAACCCCCGCGCCTACATTGACTCCAATATATATGGCTTTTTCAATATTTTAGAAGGCTGCAGGGATAAAAAAATAAAGCACCTGCTTTACGCCTCGTCAAGTTCGGTTTACGGGAACAACAAAAAAGTCCCCTTTTCGGAAACCGATTTTGTGGACAATCCTGCCTCACTTTACGCGGCAACCAAAAAATCCAACGAGCTTTTCGCGTATACTTACAGCCACTTATTTAATATACCCGCAACGGGCTTGAGGTTTTTCACCGTATACGGGCCATTCGGCAGGCCCGACATGGCGTATTTTAATTTTACCGACAGGTACTTTAGGGGGGAAGAAATCCGCATTTTCAATAACGGGGATTTTGAACATGACCTATACAGGGATTTTACATATATTGACGATATAACCAACTCCATGTATAAGCTTTTGTCCCTGCCCCCAAAAAATTCGCCGCCCCATGAAATATACAATATCGGGAACAACCAGCCTGAAAAACTCATGGATTTTATTTTCGCTTTGGAAAACGCCCTCTCACGGGCGCTAGGAAGGAAAGTGGAGTTTAAGAAAGTTTATGAGCCCTTAAAGCCCGGGGATGTTCCAAAAACTTACGCTGATATAGGAAAGCTTTATGAAAAAATCGGCTTTAGGCCAAAAACCAAAATTGAAGACGGGCTTTATGAGTTTGCGAAATGGTATGTTAGCTATTATAAAAAAAGCTAAACGCTAGGCGTTTAGCTTTTTTTGTATATTTTCAATATGCTTTTTCTTTATATCTTCCCCCACATTTGACTTTGTTTTTAATACCGCGTAAATTTCACGGACTTCGCTTGGGGAAAGCTTTTTTGTTTCCCTTTTCAAAAGCTTTTTATATTCTGACTCTAATTTATTCCTTTTTATCACAAAAACATTTTTTCCGCTCAATTTTATTTTTTTAAGCTGCACCTTTCGCTAAACACTATAAAGGAATAAAACTTGCCGGTGTATTTGTTATCCAAATATTCATCTATTGACTTTATATGACCCTTATTTTGCAAAATGGGGTTTAGGAATTTAAATTTTTTAAACTTCCCAAAGCTTTGGGTACATGTTTTTGAGTTTTCCCCTCCATAGATAAAGCCGCTGTAATTTTTAGATTCAAAAACAAAAATCCCGTACTCGTTTATAACTATAATATCCGACTCCGATGTGGAATTGTCTTCTTTAGGCAGATACACATTTGTCAGGATGTATTTTTCACCCATCTGCCACAATTTGTAATATGTCCGAAATTCCCCGCCAACCCCCAAGTTAAACAGGGTCTTAAAAAATCCGTTGCCGCTAACCTTTTTGTATCCCGACTTTTCATATTTGTCAAGCATGCCGTATACAAAGTATATAATTACCAATAAAATTATAACAATAACCCAAATCCAGGAAAAGGCCGCAAATTTCCACAACATTTCTACCATTTTATTACCTTTGAAAAAAAATTTAGTTATATTTTACCACAACCCAATCAAAAATCAACCGCCTCACTTTATAAAATAATTGTAAATTCCTTGAAACTTTTATAAAACATACACGTCATATATTATAGGTGTAAACTAAAAAAAGGTGGTGGTCTTTGTGAGAAAGCTGTTTGTTTTAATGATAATTATATCTTTGTTAATTACCTCGTCGGTATCGTTAAAAGCGCAGAACATGCGGGTTGTCTTTTACATAGGAAGCGAAAAATACCTGAAAAACAATTCCTTATCCGTTCATGACGCGCCCCCGTATATCAAAAACGGCACCACTTTTGTCCCCATACGCTTTATCGCCGAAAATTTAGGAATGGAAGTTTCCTTCAATGAGGCCGACTATTCCGTGGATATAAAAGGCGCGGGAAAGGAAATTAAAATCTTTGTTGGGAAACGTGACTTTTTTGTAAACGGCGAAAAGAAAACTTTTACACAGGCGCCTGAACTAAAATCCGGCAGGGTCTTTGTCCCAATCCGCGCAGTGGCCGAAAGCCTTTCTATCAATATTTTTTATGATGACAATTTAATTGTTTTAGACACCGATAAAATTGAATTAGACAATGATACCAACAACAATTACCGCTCAATTCTTACTTCCTCCCTCCCCGTCGCAGGTACTATGGAAAACCTTAAAGCTTTATTGGTGGATGTATCAAACGCAAATTACGGGATATTGTATAAAGCAGCCGACGGGACAACCAAAGCCCTGCTCCAATCCGAAGGCACAACAAGCAATGTTGCGGACTACTCAAAAACCAATGTCCAAGTCGAAGGCGTTGACGAAGGGGATATTGTAAAATGCGACGGGGAGTACATCTACAAGGTGCAATATGATAAGCTTTTCATAGTTAAAGCCTATCCCGCGCAAAGCATGGAAATTATTTATGAATACCCCTTTGAAAAAAGCTTTTTCCCCGAAGAAATATATGTTGATGAAGAAAACCTTGTTTTAATCGGCATAAAACCGGCTAACAGCTTGCAGTATACTGCCGAAACCGAAGTTTTCGTATTTGATATTAAAAACAAGGACTCAATCGAAATAACAAGGCATTTTTCCATTGAAGGACACTACCTTAACTCGAGAAAAATTGACAGTTCCCTTTATGTATTGGCAAATCAATCAATATATGATATTGATAATATAAAATTGCCCGAAATTTACGACGACAAATTCGGAAAATCGGGCTGCACGGTTGAAAACTTAAAATACTTCCCCAATTTTACCGTCCGAAACTTTTTGACCATTGGGGCAATTGACTTGTCAAAAGATGAGCCCCTGTACTATGAAACCTATTTAGGGGCGGGGGAAGAAATTTATGCCTCACTTGAGAATTTGTATGTGGCGGTAAATAACCCAAAGACGCGCAATACATCAATTTATAAATTCAGCTTGCAAAAAGGAAAGGTAACTTATTTAGCCTGCGGCGAGTTTGAGGGAAGCCTCTTAAACCAATTTTCCATGGACGAATATGAAGGTTATTTGCGGGTTGCTTTTACAAAAGGCACCTTTATGAAGGACAGCACCAACGGGATTGTGACTTTTGACCCGAACATGAATGTGGCGGGAATACTTGAAGGGCTGGCGGAAGGCGAAAAAATTTATTCTGCCAGGTTTTTAGGTGACAAAGGCTATGTTGTGACCTTTAAAAAGGTTGACCCCCTATTTGTGTTTGACTTATCCGACCCGTATGACCCAAAAATTCTTGGCGAGTTAAAAATCCCGGGTTACAGCGATTATCTCCACCCCTATGACGAAAACCACATAATCGGGTTTGGGAAAGACGCCATTGACAACCCAAACGGGGATAACGCGTATTACCAAGGCATGAAGATATCCGTTTTTGATGTATCGGATTTTGAAAACCCAAAAGAAATTTTTACGGAATATATCGGCGACAGGGGCACGGATTCCCCTGTGCTTTCAAACCACAAAGCGCTTTTGGAAAGCAAGGAAAAAGGCATCATTGCCTTTCCCGTTCTAATTTGCGAAATTCCGCCCGAAAAAAGGGAAAAAGCAACCATAACAACCACAGGCGTGCCCACATTTTGCGGGGCGTTGGTGTATGACTTTAATCTGGATAGCGGCTTTACCCTAAAGGGCAGGATTGCCCATGATGATATTAGAGAACGAAAATATTACTATGTTAATAGATATTTAATTGAAAGGCTAATTTATATCGGCGACACCCTTTACGCGATTTCACAAAACGCAATATCCGCCCATGATTTGGGCACATTGGAAGAAGTGTCAAGGATTAGCCTGCAATAACCGCTCAATTAGCTATCCCCTCTCCTTATATAAAAAGGCTTAAGGATTTTCCTTAAGCCTTTTTCACATATTTTTTACCACAAACGCCACTATGGGGGGGTTATTGGGGCGGTTTATAAAATCCCCCAAAAACACGCTGTACTGCCTAAAGTCTATGGTCTTTAAATACCCAATCACCGCGTCCTTTTCGCTAAATCCGTTGTCCTTGCCATAGTAAATGCAAATGGAAATGATACCCCCGCTTTTTAATAACTTTAACCCTTTTTCTATAGCTGAAATTGTGCTTTCAGCCCTTGTGCAAATGCTGTGGTCGCCGCCGGGGAGCCATCCCAAATTAAAGGTTATGCAGGATACGGTGTTTTCCCCTGCGTATTTATCCATATTTTCATGGGACTCGCAAAAAACCTCGCCAATTTGGGAGTACCCCTCGTTTTCAAGCCTTTCCTTTGTGCTTTTAACCGCCTCTTTTTGAATGTCAAAGGCAAGGACTTTCCCCGTTTCTTTTACTAAAGAGCACAAAAACGCGGTGTCATTGCCCCGCCCTGCGGTGGCGTCAATGCAAATGTCCCCTTCTTTTACAAACCTTTTTATGACTTCATGGGAAATCTTAACCGCTCCAAGTGATTTTTCCATCATTTCACCCATTCTAAAATTTTTGAATTAGTATACAAAATTTAAAAGTAGAAGTCAACAAATTAATTTACCTTTAAATTAAAATATGATATAATTAGCTGTACCCAATTAACTTTTTAGGAGGTCTTTTGAAAATGAAAAAAGCAGTTTCGCTGTTTTTGGTTTTTTCATTACTGCTTGCGCTTTTTTCTGTAACCATCAGCGCGCAGGATGAAATAAGCATTGTAATTGACGGGAAAGCCATCCAGCCTAAAGACGCAAACGGAAATATTGTAATGCCCTTTATAATAGACGGCACCACATATCTTCCTGTAAGAGCCATAAGCGAAAATTTAGGCCTTGAAATCTCATGGGACGACGCCACAAAGACGGTGTTTATCGGGGAAATTAAAGGCGTGGCTCAGTTAGGCGAATATGTCAACATCTTTATTGACGGGAAGGAATTTATCGCAAAAGACGCAAACGGAAACAGGGTGTACCCGGTTATTAAAGACGGGACTACATATCTTCCAGTGAGGGCCATCGGCGAGGCTTTCGGTAAAAAGGTTACATGGGACGGCGCAACCAGAACCGTGTACTTGGAAAGCCAAAAAGATGACGGTGAAATCGCGGGGAAATATTATAAAATCATAAATGTTAAAACAAAAAAAGCCCTTATGCCAAAGGATAAATCCAACCAAAACTCCGCCCAGATAGTGGTTGCGGATATTGAAGACACGCCGTTTCAATCCATAAGGATTGCAAAAACTTCCGACAACTACTACAGCCTATTTGTAAAGGGAAGCGGTAAAGCCCTTGACGTACCCGGCGCAAGCAGGGACGCGGGCAAAGACATTATCCAGTATGACTCAAACAACAACCTTAACCAAAAATGGATTTTCACCGAAGTGGAAGATGGTATCTACACCATTCAGGCAGCCCATTCGGGATTATACCTTGACGCCAGCGAAGATGTGGTAAGGCAAAGGGAAAAGGATAATTCCGACTACCAAAAATGGACCATTGAGTATGTGGAAGACTCCGTTTTAGTAAAGGTTCTTTCCTCTGAAGGGTTTAAGGCTTTGCCCCAACAGCTTCAGAGGGGATTTGAAACTTATATGTTCTCAAAGCTTCCCATCTCAATTACAGTGGCAAACCGGGCAGAAGTTTATTTAGCTTCAAACGACTATTTTAACCAGGATATTGAAAAACAGCAGTATTTAATTATAGATACCCTTTCCTTTACCGCAACAGGCCAAATCGGCGGTCAGCCTTTGGTGAAATTACAGCCGAAATATGAAATCGTAAGCAAGACCTTTGACCCCGAATACGACATTTGGCGGGGGCACAGAATGCCCTGCTGGCTATACGAAGTGGTAATGGAAGGGGACGTGGAAGGCCAAGTCCACAAGTTCACATTTATATCCAATGAAGAGGACTCCCCCGTTGTGGAAAAAGGGATAAGGGCAATCGGCGTCTTCCCGTACGCAATCAGGCAGTATATTAAAAAGCTTTACTGGAAGGCGGGGGACACCGCCAACAGCTATAACGGCGGCGGGGACTCTATTTGGATCAGGTTAAATTATGAGCCAAGCGAAGACGCGATTATAAACACCTTTGCCCATGAACTAGGGCACGTATTAGATGACAAAACCTGCCCAAGCTTTGACACATGGCTTTGGGCGGCGGCGCTAGACGCGGTGCCCATTTCTTCCTACGGCTCATCAAATCAGGACGAGGATTTAGCGGAATTCAACAGGCTCTTCCTCTTCAATTTAGGCAGGGATACCGAAAGCGAAGTTGAAAAAGTGTACCCCTACCGCTCAATGGTGCTAAAGGGTATGCTTTACAGGGCGGACAATGTTTACTTTGCCCATTATAAAGAGTATTCCGATAAACTTGAAGAATTTTACCAAATGGTAAAATCCTTCGGTCAGGACTCAAACCCGTCTTTAGTGGAAAAAGACGCGGTTTATAAGATTGTTGACACAAAAACCGGAAAAGTCATGACCGTTGAAAACGGCTCCACCGACAACAATGTAAGAATAATCCTTGCCGACTACACCGGGGATGACAGCCAGCACTTTTCCTTTGAAACCGTGGGCAAATTTGTAAAAATCATAAATAAAAAGAGCGGCTCGCCCTTGCAGCTAAATACCAGCGCAATGTGCGGAAAGCCAATGGTTCAATACGGCGGCACTTGGTCAATGAACGAACAGTTCGCAATCTATGGCGAAGGCAATAAGGTTACTTTCACAAGCAAGTTTTATAACTTGTCAATACACGCCTTTGAGTCCTTCCCGGGAAGCCATGTAATACCCACCACCTGGGAACTTGTAAAAGTAAATTAAAAGCTAAAGCAAAAAACTGCACCATGCGGTGCAGTTTTTTATTCTCCCTGTTTGAATTTTATGGATTTTATGGCATAACATAATATATAAAAATTGTGCTAATTCAAACCCATCTCACTTGGGGATTTATCAACAAAAAGCATTATTAAAACAACCCATCTTTGCGGCATTTATTTTGCCGCATTTTTTATTTTTCCAAACTGGGGAGGATTTCATCCCACACAAGCCTTAAGATATCGTATCCCCTTTTTTCCTCATGGGAGGTTATGGCCACAACTGCCTTGTAATCAGGCACAACCACGCAAAACTGGGCAAACATGCCGTCCATGCGGTAAGCGCCAGGATACGTGCACATCCACACCTGATAGCCGTACCCGCAGCGCATTTCACTGTCGTGCCCGTCCGTTTCCACTTGTTTTTTAGTCATATCTAAAACAAAACCGGAAGGTATAAGTTGTTTTCCTTCATATTCCCCGCAGTTTAAAAGCACCTCCCCCGCCTTTGAGAGTTCTTCTGCTGTTAAATAAAGCCCTATCGCCCCTAAAGAATTCCCAAAAGAGTCCGTATCCCACTGGGGGTTTTGGATTTTTAGCGGCTCAAAAAGCCTTGGGGTTAAATAATCCCGCAAATTCCGGCCCGACTTTTTCCCCACGATTTTTGAAAGCATATAGCTAGCCCCGTTATTGTAGGCAAATTTTTTGTCATGAGGGGAGTATGTAAGGGGCATATTTAAAAAAGCGTCCTGCCAAAAATCTGTAAAATGGGCGCCCTTAATCCCTTTTTCCCTCATTTCCCCCTGCATTTTAAAAATGGGGCATTCGCTGTGGCCCGTAGTCATGGTAAGGAGGTTCCATACGGTTATTTCCTCAAAGCCTTGCGGTAATTCTTCTGGCAATTCATCTTCTAAAATATCCACCATTTTGTCGGTTATTTTAAAAAGCCCCTCGCCTATGGCAATACCTGCGGCCATTGCGGTGAAGGTTTTGCTTGCGGAAAAAGTTTGTATCCGTTTTGGCTCTACGAAATCATAGCTTTCAAGCAGTTCCCCTTTTTGCCTTACGCATACATTTTTAACGCCTAGGTTTTCGCTTTTTACCCTGTTTACAAAATCCTTTAAATACTTCATAGCAAACCTCCGAAAATTTATAATTAAATTATAAACAATTTGAAAAATCCCATCAACAAAAAAACCCGCTTCTTTTGCGGATTTTTTAGCCATAAACTATGTACCCACGCTTTATTAATTCTTTTTTTATTTTATCCACGTCAATCGGGCAGTTTTTCCCGTCCTTGGGAAGGGAAAGCAGCCTTCCTAAAGTTTCAATCATCCTCAAATCCACATTATACCCAAGGTCGCGCAGCACGTCCAAAAACTCAGGGTTTTTTATGTATATCTCATAAAGGGTTTCGGACAAATCAATTTCGCCCTTCACAAAAATCCCCCCATGCCCCCGTTTGGTTTTTTATAAAATAATATAAAGCTACTAAAATTTTTATGCAAACAAAAACGGGAAAACCCAATGGATTTTCCCGGTAATTTTCAACTTTAAGCGTATTTTTTCACAAGGCTTGGGAGCGATTCTTCGCTTGCCGAAATAGTCAATAAAAGCTCAACGCCGAACTTGTCGCATAAGGCGTCCACATCTTGCAGGAACCTCTCGAGGCCTTCATTGTCCGATTCCTTCACAATCTTGGTTAGGCTGTCGATAAATATGTTGGAGATATCAAAATCGCTTGATATAACACCACATAGCAAACCATAAAGCGCGGAGTAATCCTTAATTTCAAAATCCGAGGTATCCACTAACCTGACTTTGTAACTCAAGTCATAAAGGTGGCGCTTGCCGTTGTTGATAAACACAACGGAGCCTTTTTCCGCGTTTACCGCTTCGTCAACCTTCGCAAGAAGAGTTTTGGTCTTTCCGGTACCTTTTTCGCCAAAAATTACCTTCACCATAAGAAATTCCTCCTCAAGATATTTATTTTTTAATTCCTGCAATGAGCCGGCTATATTTATTAATATTATACTATAACAATTGATTTATATCAACTGTTTTTATGAAATATGCAAAAAAACTATTTTCCAAGCCTTGCCCTTAACGCTTCCCCTTCTTTTTCATAGCCCGGTTTCCCTAAAAGGGCGAACATATTTTTCTTGTAAGCCTCAACCCCCGGCTGGTCAAAGGGGTTAACCCCGAGCAAATACCCTGAAATGCCGCAGGCTTTTTCAAAGAAGTAAATCAGGTTTCCAAGGCAGTACTCATCCAATTTTTCAACCTTTATTACAAGGTTTGCAACGCCCCCGTCGGTGTGGGCAAGAAGGGTTCCCAAAAAGGCCTGCTGGTTTACAAAGCTTACGGTTTTGCCTTTTAGGAAGTTTAGCCCGTCAATATCTTCCGCTTCTTCCTTTAATGTTATGTCCCGCTTTGGGTTTTCCACATAAATTACGGTTTCAAACAAATTCCTCAAGCCTTCCTGGATATATTGGCCCATGGAGTGTAAGTCGCTGGTGTTGTCAACAGAGGCGGGGAAAATCCCTTTGTTGTCCTTGCCTTCGCTTTCGCCAAAGAGCTGTTTCCACCATTCGGCAAAATAATGAAGCTGGGGCTCATAGTTTACCAAAATTTCCGTGGTTTTGCCTTTTCTGTATAGCGCGTTTCTGAAAGCCGCGTATAAGTAGCAGTCGTTATTATATAAATCAGGATTTAGATAAGCTTCCCTTGCGTCCTGCGCGCCTTTCATAAGAAGGTCAATGTCCGCTCCGCTAACCGCAATTGGCAAAAGACCCACCGCGGTTAGCACCGAATACCTTCCCCCTACGTCGTCGGGCACAACAAAGGTTTCATACCCCTTCGCGCGGGCAAGTTTTAAAAGCGCCCCTTTTTCCTTGTCGGTGGTGGCAAAAATCCTTTCTTTTGCCCCTTCTTCGCCGTATTTTTGCTCTAAAAGCTCCTTAAACACCCTGAATGCCACCGCGGGCTCGGTGGTTGTGCCGCTTTTGGAAATAACGTTTATGGAAAAGTCCAAATCTTTTACATAGTCAACAAGTTCCGCCATGTAGGTTGAACTTAAATTGCAGCCCGCAAAAATCACATGGGGGTTTTTTCTTTTTTCTTTAGGCAAATACGCGCTAAAGGGGTTATTTAGCGCGTCGATTGCCATTTTCGCGCCTAAATATGATCCGCCAATGCCGATTACAATCAGCACGTCGGAATTTTTCCTGATTTTTTCCGCCGCGCGCTTTATCCTTTCAAATTCTTCCTTGTCATAATTTATGGGCAAATCAACCCAACCCAAAAAGTCGGCGCCGGCGCCTGTTTTTTCGGTTAAAGTTTTATGCGCCGCAAGAATGTGGGGCGCAAGCGCGTCAATTTCATGTTTTTTTACAATGGATAGGGCGTTTTCATACTCAAATTTTATTTTTGTCATACCAATACCTCTTTCTTTATATATATTTTCTGCATAAATAAAAAATTATTACCAATATTTTTTACTATATGGTATTTTAACTATATGGTATTTTAACAAACAAAAACCCCCCGGTCAACCATAAATGCAAAAAGCCGGAAAGCGCAGCTTTCCGGCTTTTTTTATTTAGTTACGATAATTACCCTGACCTTCCCGCCGTTTCTAAGTGATGTGTCGGAATAAAGCTCAAAGTTTGAATAATCCTTCAGCGAGTTTTTGTTTATTGCCTTAAAAGTGGTAATATCGCTTTTTTCATAGACCTGGACATCCAAATCCATTTCATACACAGTGTCATTTATTTTTATCCTGCCGTCGGCCACGCTTTGAAGTTTTGTGCCGCTTCCCACCTGCACCAGATTTGAAATCCTCTCAATAGTGTTGCCGGATAGTTTAAACATTACCGGCTGGTATTTTGAAAGGCCCGTAAAGTAGCCGTCTGAAATATAGGTTTTTTCAACGCCCCCTGTGATTATGCCATACCTTGCTGTTGAAAAGGCGTCAAGCTTATTATACACTACATCGGTTAAAATCCCGTACTGGTAAGTGGACTTTGAAACGTCGTTTACATATAAAATCAGGATATCGTCAAATTCGTTAGCAAAGGCTGTGTTTATAACGTCTTTTGTGGAAAGCTCGTTTGTTGAAATATCGCTCATTTCAATTTTTCTCAATGTGGGGACATTGTTTGCGGCTTTTGACACAAGTTCGATTATGGCGTAGTCCTTTGCGAATTTGTGCCCGCCGATGGTGTTATCATTGCGGTTGATTATGCCTGTTACCTTCTTTTCAGGCAAAACATTCAAAACCGCAAGCCCGTCTTTATAGTCGATTTCCACTAGTTTTGAACGGTGGTTTTCATAGAGTTTGTCCGTTTTAAGCGACACCGTTGTGCCGTCGGCCATAAATACGTCGGTTCTGTATTCGTTTGCCCCTTTTGTGTCCTCATCGGTTGAAACCGCTTCATAGGAGTCAATAATTACCCCATAGCTTTGGATATTTCCCTGTCCCATGTCCACAACGTCCACAACTTGGCCGTCTTTCCCTAATAGAAGGGTTACTTTGTCGCCAATCTTAAAGGCCCCGGGGCTTTCGTTTAGTTTGTTTATAGCCTGCTTTGTGGCAAGCTGGTAGGTTATTCCGGAAACTGAAACGCTGGTTACGTTCGCTTTTATTGGGTATGCCTTTTCATATACCCCCGTTACTTTGTCCTTGTAGGCGTAAATTGTGTTTGTGGGGCTTGAATAGTAAACCACGTCAAATTTTTGAAGGTCAGTTATTGATGAAAGCAAACCGTCCCTGTAAACTTTGGTGTTTGGATTTATGCTTATCTTTTGGTATAGCTCGTTGTAATCTGTATAAATTGTGTAAGGCCCTTCCATGGTGTATGGGAACAGGAAGGCATAGTCAATGTTTTTGCCGTCATTTGAATATATGGTAATCTTATCCCCTTCCACAATGGAAGATTTCAACGCGCCAAAGGAGCTTTTCTGGCCTTCCTTGTAGAAAGTTACGCTTTTTTCAAATTCTAAAACCTGGGTTTTCCCGTCGTCGGAAATAAGGGTTACTTCATCATCAATAATGCTGTCCACAATATAGTTTTTAATGTTTTGTTCTTTTGGGATTACCAAAACTATTTCATTGTTTTTGTCAACGACTAAATCTGCCTTTCTCCCTATGAAGCCATCCACGCCGGATGAGCCCTTTTTGAAGGTGCCGCTTGTGGTTGCCACCTGGTTTGACTCCAAGGATTTGTCAACATCCTGGTTGGCATAAATTACTGCGTCCTCAAAATAGGACAGTTCCATCATGGTTATAAGTTTTGCCTTTCTTGCGTCCGTACTTTTCATGTCGGTAAATAGGGCGTTATCCAAAATATAAGCCACGGTTTTCCTGTCAATGTAGTAATCTGCGTTAAACTTTAAGTTGTTAATAAGCCCCAGCGCCCTTGCCTTTTCAATATAGCTTTGGGGCCAGTGGTATCCCACGTCTTCCGCGGTATACCCTAACATTCTCACAATTATTGTTAAGGCCTGCCCGTAGTTTACATACTCATCAGGACGGTATGTCCCGTCAGGAAGGCCGGTGATAAGCCCTGAGTTTGCCGCATAGTTTATGTATCCCAATGCCCAGTGGTTGTTCGGGACATCTGTAAACAGGCTTGCGTTTGCCCCGTTTATGGCGCTTGCGCTTTTACCAAGGGCGGTTACCGCGATTTTCGCCAACTGGGCGCGGGTTATATAGTCACAGGGCCCAAAACTCCCGTCCCCATAGCCCCCTAAAATCCCCAGTTTTGAAAGCCTTTCCACCGCGGGGTAAAAGGGGTCGGTTTCATCTATGTCATAAAAGGGGGAAGCAAAAGCTATTTGGCTTATTAGTAAAAACATAAGCGCAATTAACAAAACCCTTGTGCATAAAACTGATTTTTTCATAATTAACCTCCATATGTAAAGCGGATTATTCAAATCGCAACGCCTCAATCGGGTTGAGCTTTGAGGCTTTGTTTGCGGGATATATCCCAAAGAATATCCCCACAAACACGGAAAATCCAAAAGCTAACATAAATACCGAGGGGGTGTAGGCAACTTTTACATCAATCATATTGCCCAAGGTCTTTGCCCCCTGAACCCCCGTTATAAGCCCGATAACGCCTCCTAGGCAGCTTACAACGACGGACTCTATTAAAAACTGGACTAAAATATTCCGCCTTTTAGCCCCGATTGCTTTTCTTATGCCAATTTCCCTGGTTCTTTCGGTAACCGATACAAGCATTATGTTCATAATCCCAATTCCGCCAACAACAAGGGAAATTCCGGCAATGCCCGCAAGCACCATGGTCATCATACCAAGCATTTCATTCATGGTATCAAGTATTTCCTGCTGGCTGGTTACCCTGTAGGCGTTTTCATTCCCAAAAAACTTCAAAAGATAATTTTTTAACTCACTTGTGGCTTCACTTACAGTATCTTTGGAAGCCCCTTGGAATGAAAATGTATTCACAATTTTATTTTTTATAAGCCTTTGGGCTGTGGTATAGGGGATAATTACCCAGTCGTCGGCGGTGCCTTTTTCGCCTTCCTGCTTTTCTTCCAAAATGCCTACAACCGTAAAATACACTCCGTTTATTTTGATTTTTTTGCCCAAAGCGTTTTCCACATTACCGCCCTCACCCAAAATTTCCTTTGCGATATAGGTGCCGATTACCGCGACTTTTGAGCGGTTTTCCACGTCCGTGTCATTTATAAACCTTCCAAATTCAGCAGGTGTGTTGGTGGCTGTGCTGTATATGCTGTTTGTGCCAAGAAGGGAAGTATCGTGGCTTTCCGTTTCATATTTAATTTTAGCAGACCCGTTCACGTTTGGCGCCACGCCCGCAAAAAGGTTTTCATTTTTTTGCACGAATTCCTCTAAATCCTCCATGTATAAAGTCCTTCCGCGGCCGTTTCTGGGTAAGTTTACCGTGATTAAATTGGTTCCCATTGACTCAAACTGCTCGGTTATTTCATTGGTCGCCCCCTGCATAAGGCTAACCAGCATAATTACGGAAGCAACGCCGATTATTACGCCTAACATTGTTAAAAAGGTTCTCATTTTGTTTGAGATAATTGAACTCCACGCCATTTTAAAAGCCATCCATATACTCATTCGCACTTCACCTCATCAGTCGGCGCTGAATCGGAGGTAATTACCCCGTCAGCTATCCTTATAATCCTTTGGGCCTGTTTGGCTACGTCCGCGTCATGGGTGATTAAAACAATAGTCCTTCCTTCCTGGTGGAGTTCCTTTAGCATTTGCATTACTTCCTCGCCGCTTTTTGAGTCCAAATTCCCCGTTGGTTCATCCGCCAATATTATTGACGGGGCGCCAGCCAGGGCCCGGGCTATGGCCACACGCTGCTGCTGGCCGCCGGAAAGCTCCGTGGGCTTGTGATGAAGCCTGTTGCCAAGCCCTACCCGCTCTAGGGCCATCCTTGCAAGTTCCCTTCTTTTTGAGGATCCCACCCCTTGGTATATAAGGGGGAGTTCCACATTTTCAATGGCGGTGAGTTTATTTAAAAGGTTAAAGCCTTGGAATATAAAGCCTATTTTTTTGTTCCTTATATAGGCCAGTTCATTTTCTGAAAGCTTGCTGACCTCCTGTCCCTCAATATAGTATTTCCCGCTGGTGGGCGTATCAAGGCAGCCTATCATGTTCATTAGGGTTGATTTCCCCGAGCCTGATGGCCCGATTATTGACACAAATTCCTTGGGCCTTATGTGTAAGTTTATGCCGTTTAATGCGCGGACTTCAACGCTTCCCATTTTGTAGATTTTATACATGTTTTCAATCCTGATCAATTTTAAAACCTCCCACTAAAACCTGGGACCGCCTGCCGGTGGGCCGTTAACCTGCATTCTCGCGCCACCGCCGCCCATTCCGCCGGGCGCCATAAACGGCATTTGGTTAAAGTTTGAAGCCCTGTTTGCAAAGTAGTAAACTTCATCCCCTTCGGAGAGGCCTTCTAAAATTTCAATTTGGGAGTCGTTCTTTATGCCCACTTTAACCCTCTTTGGCACTGTGCCTTCAGGGAAATTCCCAAACCCGCCGGGCAGATTGCCCCGTCCCTGGCGGCCTTGGTTTTCGCCGTTTCCCTGCACTCTCTGGGGCATTGCGCCTTGGATTCTTTGGCCTTGGGGCCCATCCCCCTGTGAAAATTGCGGCCTTTGCCCCTGCTGGCTGCCTGTCCCGTCTTGTACCTGGCCTTCGTTCCTTTGCCCTCTTGGGCCCTGGCCGTCAAAGGAGGGGCCACCGGGCTGGCCTTCCGTCTGGGTGCCGTCTGATTTTACATACACTATGCCGTACCCGTCTTGGATATTGCCAACCGCTTCAATCGGAAGAACTAAAGTGTCAAAGCTTTCTTCAATGATAATTTCAGCGGATACATTCATTCCGGGCAATAAATCCCTGGGCTCGTCAATGGTTACTTCCACCGCGTATGTGGTAACCCCGTTTTGGGATACGCCTTCGCTGGCGATTTTGGTAACCCTGCCTTCAAATTTTTCATCCGGCAAGGCGTCGGCTTCAACTTCCACCTTTTGTTCAAGCTTTATTTTGGCAATATCTAATTCGTCAACATTAATTGTAAAAATCATTTTGGACATATCGGCCACAACCATCAAGGTGGTGGACTGTGTCCCTTCAATGGTGTCCCCCGCTTTATAGTTTTTGGTAATCACCACTCCGTCGATGGGGGATTTTATGTAGTAGTTATCAAGGCTCTTTTTGCTGGATTCCAAGTTTAACTCGCTGTCCCGAAGGGAAATCTGGGCCCTTTCATAGGAATTTATCAAAGAGTCGTTTTCAAGTTCCGCAATTTTTTGGCCTTTTTCAACCCAGTCATTGTTTTTAACATAAACCTTTTTAACGGTTCCTGAGGATTCGCTCATTAAGCTCACTGGTTCGGGGTATTCAATAGCCCCCGCGGCGGGGGATACCATGTCCCCTGACGGGGTATGCACCGTTGCGGTAACCATAGTACCCACAGGGATTGCCCCAGGGTTTGAAAGCTTAATTTCCACTTCATAAAGGGCAGCTCCTAATGATTGGGCCTGGGATACCGAGCTTTTGGACACAACAGTCCCTTCCACGTTCATCATGAATTTTTCAATGCCGATGGTTGCTTTTTGGCCTTCCTTTATATGGGAAATTTGCGAGCTGTTAAAGGGAACCTTTGCTATTAAGGTATTTACATCGGTGATTTTCCCGATTTTTGATTTCCCCGCCTGTTCCCCTACTTTTAGGGTAAAGTCCGTAAGCTGGCCGCTGGCGGGGGCGTATATGGTTAGGTTCCTGATATCCTTTAGGGTTTCTTCCAGCGCAATCCTTTGGTTTTTAATATTGTTTTGCATTTTTTCAATGTTGATATCCGCATCCTCGTGGTCTATTTCATACAGCAAATCATCTTTTTTCACATAATCCCCCACATCAAAAGGGGACTTTAAGATGTCGCCGCGGACTAACGGCACAATGTCATACCTTTCAATGGGGGAAACGGTGCCTGAGCCTGATATGGTGTTTCTGATTGAGCTTTTAATAACCGTTGCTGTTTGCACAGTTTCCTCATTGGTTGAGGCTTCGCTTTTTTTCTTTTTGGATATGTATTGGAATATGCCAAACCCTACCGCAAAAATTAAAACAACGGCCAATATGCGTTTTGCCCATTTGCTTTTTAAAAATCCCTTTATTTTTTCCACATAGTTTCCTCCTTAAACGCTTTATTTGATGCCTAAACCACATTATAAACTATTCTTATGTTAAATTAGTTTCCGAAATGTGAACAAATCGTTAATTTTTATGTATTTTTTGCCACAAACAAATTTTATGTAATGTTTTTGGCAATTATAATTAATATTCTAAAAGACAGCTTGTCCCGCTTTTTTCGTTATAAAATAACCAAAAGTTCGGGAAAATTCCCGAACTTTTAGTCCTCGTCCCTTAATTTATAGCCGCATTTTGAGCAGTATACATCTTCTTTTTGCGATATGTTTTCACAGTTTGGGCATTTTACCACGTTTTTTATCTTCCCTAGCTTTGCCTTTAGGGCGTCAATTTCATCAATCAAGTCATCAACTTTATTAAACATTTCGTTTAGCTCAAAATCCACCTGCCCGTCGTTTTTGTATGCCTGATAAGCCATTTTCCCTATCTGGGTATATAGCTTTTTTAAGTCCTGTTCTTTTGCCACTAATTCGATATTTATCTTAGTGCTTTCGATTACTTCGCTTCCCTTTTTCGCAGCCATGGCTGCCCCTTCGGAAATTTTTTCCTTCAATTGGTCAAAAATATCCATATTTTCACCACCCCTTTAAACTTATATTTTATTATAGCATACTTTTTTTAAAAAACATACTCCCATTTTTTGTTTGCGTTTTTACAAAGTGCTTCCGCCAATGAATTCGCGGATTATGGAGGTTTTCGGGATTAGGTCCAAATCAATCGGGAGAAAGTAGCTTAAAAGCTCAAGCAGCCTTTGTGCCTGGGTATATTCTTCCGCGTCCTTTCCCACCTTTTTTAAAAGCATTTCCCCAAGATTTTTTAGCGCGCAGAATTCGTAAATCAGCGATGAATTAAAAATCTCATCCGCTGTTTCTTCGTAGGGAAAAATGTTTGACCTTTCCCCCCGCCTTACCGAGGGCCACATTTTAAGCGTGCCTAATGCGTCAGTGTTCCTGAATTCAAAATCTCTCACAATCCGCCTCAAAAGCCTTGTGTCAGAAGGGGATATGGAATTGTATTCGTCAAAGCTCAAAGCGGTAAGCGGGGTGCAGTAAATCTTATATTTATTCTTTTGCGGGATTGAAAAGGTGAGTTTATTGTTTAGGGCATGTATCCCTTCCACGATTAAAACCTGGTTTCTCATAAGCCTTACCTTTTGGGCGTTATGTGTCTTTACCCCTGTTTGAAAATCATAGTGAGGAAGATAAACCTCCTCGCCGTTTATTAGTTTTGTCAAATGCTTATTAAAAAGCTGGTAATCTATTGCTTCCACCGACTCAAAGTCGTAGTTCCCCTCATCATCTAAGGGGATTTGCTCCTTTGTGTGGTAGTAGTCGTCTAAAGATATGGTAATGGGGATTACGCCCATGACTTTCAGGGCAAGGTTTAGCCTTTTTCCAAAGGTGGTTTTGCCGCTGGAAGACGGGCCGGAGATTAGGATAACTTTTAAATCCGACAAATTCCTTTTTATGTTTAGCACAATTTCGGAAATCCGCTGCTCATGAAGCCGTTCCGCCAAATTTACGACTTCGTTTGCCTTCCCCGCGCGGATTGCCCGGTTTAGGTCTTTTACGTTTCCTAATCCTAAAAAATCCCCCCATGAGCGGTAGCTGAAAAGGGTCTCTATCAAGCGCTTGCTTGCAAGGCTGACGTTTTTTATGTTTTCATAATTTGAAGGGTATGATAGCAAAATCCCTTCTTCATATTCGGTTAATGTGTACTCCGATACGGATGATGAAAAAATGCACAGCCTGTCAAAAACCGGATGGTACCCCGCTTCATTGACTTTGCACATCTTAATTGTGTTTTTCGGGTATTCCAAAATATTTCGGGCAAGTTCCGCCTGGCCCTGGCCGTTTAGGATTTTTGCCGCTTCTTCCTTTGAAAATTCCTTTACTTCAAATATGATATTTTTATTTATTATTTCATCCATTTGCGCCTTAATATTTTCTAAAACCACGCCCGGCTCATCGGGGGTATTTAGTATCTGGCAGTAGGTGGATTTTCCCACCGACTGCTTTATGTCAAGCTTGCAGCCGGGATAAACCTTTAGGGCGCTGGTTATAAAAATAAAAATCAGGCTGTGGCGGTAAATCTTATACCCTTCTTCGGAAGTCAATTCAACGGTTTTTAACTTGTCGCCGTCATTTACGCGGTAGTCAATGCCGCAAAACTCATTGTTGGCTTTAACCGCCAAAACTTTTTTTAAATCAGCGTTTTGCTTTTTTAAAAACTCTAATACGGTATAGTTTTTGTCAATTTCCACTTCCCGGTTATTGAAAAGCACGGTCATTTTACTCATCTCCATCTTTTGAGGGTTAAAAGCTTACAAGCTTTTTGGATATTTGTTCATCTAACCTTAAAATATACTCCCTTACCTCTTTGACGTTATAAAACCTCTCGTGCCTGTCGCCGTAAAGTATTTTTGTGGTGGAACCGGCACCGAGCCCGATTACGGTTTGGAATTCCTCCATCATGTAGATATTATATAAGCACTCAAAGCCTTCTTTTGAAAAACCTATGTTTTCTAAATTCCCCACCGTCCGTTTTTGCTTATACATGTAGTAGGGTTCATAGAAACTTTCGGATAATCTATTATAAGCATAATGTATCATATTTGTTACTTCCTTGTGGTAATCCATTGAGATGTCCGTGATTTCCTCTTTTAGCTTTGAGGCCCTTTTTATATACATGGTATGAACGCTTATATTTTCAGGGGAGAGGGATATTACCTCGTCCAAAGTCCTTTTGAAATCATCCAAGGTTTCATTGGGCAGCCCCGCGATAATGTCGGAGTTAATGCATGGGATTTGGGCTTCCCTTGCAATTTCAAAGGCTTTTAATATATCTTCCCTTGTATGGTGCCTTCCTATGGTTTTTAAGGTTTCATCGTTCATGCTCTGGGGATTTATGCCAATCCTTGTGGTGCCTAGCTCTTTTAAGGTTTTTAGCTTTTCATAATCAATGGTGTCAGGCCGCCCCGCCTCAACGGTGATTTCTTTAATCCCGTCTGGTTTTATGTTTTTGTAAAGGGCGTCAAAAATCCGCTTAAAGTCACTGCTTGTGGCAACGGTTGGCGTTCCCCCGCCAAAATAAATGGTTTCAACCCTTTTCCCCAAGTCCGAAATGTGTTTTGTCACAAGGCCGATTTCCTTGATTAAGGCGTTTAAGTAGTCTTGAAAAATGCCTTTTGTAAAGGAGGAAGAGGACAAAAAGGAGCAGTAAACGCAGCGGGACGGGCAGAAGGGGATACCGATATAAAGGCTTACCGCGGAATTGTTCATGTTTTTTATTATTTCCTTTTCCTTTTCATAAATCTTTAAAACCAAATCAGTTTTTTCATCAGAAACAAAGTATTCATTTTTAAAAACTTCTTTAACTTCTTCTTTACTATAGCCTTCCTTAAAATAATTAAAGGCCGCCTTAACTGGCCTTATCCCCGTCAATATGCCCCACGGCACGGGGTTTTTTGAAATCTTTTTCGCACACAAAAACGCGGATTTTTTAATGGCGTTTCTAATTTGCCTGTCATCTTCCGCCCTTTGGGTGTAGTTTTCTTCCCATTCGTTTTCCCCGATTTTTATTTTTGTAAAAACCAAAACCCTGCCGTCATTTTGTGTAAGGCTGCTTTCAACGCTTATCCCTTCCAAATTGGTAAAAAAGGACATAATGACTTCCCTGACGGCGTTTTCCTCATTATGCCCGTATATTTTAATATCCATACAATTCATTCCTTAAGTAGGGGTTAAACAATATTTCGTCCATTATGGTGGTTTCCTCTCCATGACCGGGGAAAACCCGGGTGTCTTTTGGAAGTTTCATAAGCTTTCCTACGGATTGCAAAAGTTCCCTGAAGTTCCCAAAGTCATACCTTCCGATAGTGCCTTTAAACAAAGTGTCCCCTGAAATTAAAATTTTGTTTCCAAAAAGGCAAATCCCCCCTGGGGAATGTCCGGGGGTGTGTATTACGGTAAGCTCATATTTCCCCGCCTTTACAATATCCCCGTCATGCAAAAACCTATCCGCCTTTGGCGCGGTGATATTTTCCCCTGTAAAATTTGCTGCTAAATTTTTATTGGTGTTAGAAAGCATTTCACTATCCGCCTCATGGATTGAAACGGTGGCGTTGGTTTTTTCCTTTAAAAACCCCACCGCCCCGATATGGTCAAAATGGCCATGGGTTAGGACGATTTCAGTTACGTTTAAATTCTTTTTGACAATGTAGTCATATATCCTTTCCCCCTCATCCCCGGGGTCCACTACAATCACGTTTTCCTCGTCGCCTAAAACATAGCAGCAAGTCCCTAAAGCCCCTACCACTATCTTTTTAAAAAGCATACTTTAATCCCTTTCTTATATTTTAATAAATTGCGGTTTTCTATTTTCATACACAGTAAAATATTTAAACCCTGCTTCTTTTAAGATTTCAAAGCCATCTTCCAAATTTGCCCCCACATGTCCGGGGTAGTGGGCGTCGGAGCCTAAAGTTATTATTTCCCCGCCCAGTTCTTTATACCTTTTTAACACTTCAATTTTGGGCAAAGGTTCGCCTAAACCCTGTCTTAAGCCTGACAAATTAAGCTCAATCCCCCGCCCTTTTTCAATCGCGGTTTTTAAAACTTTGTCCAGTATTACGGGGTAGTCCAAAATATCAAAAGCAAAAGGCTTTACATAGCGCTTTGGCAAATCCAAATGGGCCAAAACGTCATAGTCGTGGAAATTGGCGGTTTCCAAAAGTTCCGACATGTAATTGTCCATATAGGTTTTGTAATTGTCCTGTGTGTATTCCAAATAGTACAAGTCCAAATCCCCCCTTAAATTGTGGAGGGAACAGATAATAAACTCATAGCCCATTTTGTTTAACAAGTCCGTGCATTCCTTTTCATAGGTGTGGACTTGTCCAAGCTCAATCCCATAAATTATATCAATTTTCCCCCTGTATTTTTCTTTTGCCAAAAAAATTTCTTCCTTGCAGGCTAATCTGTCATAGACCTCATAGGTCCTGTCCTTTTCATAGGGGTCAAAGTGGTCGGTTATGGCGATTTTGCCAATCCCCTTATTTATTGCGCTTTCAATGATTTTGTCAATCTCAGCTTCGCTGTCGAAAGAGTATTTTGAATGAACATGATAGTCTGTAAGCATAAAACACCTTCTTTTAATTGCGGCTTCTTGTGATTTCCAAAATCCCGGGAACCCGGTGCAGCCTTTTTATAACCATTTCCATTTGGGTTATATCGCTGATTTCCAAAGTAATGTTTATAAAGGCAAGCTTTTCCTTGTTCGTCCTTGCGGAAATTGCCACAAGGGGTATTTTCATATCGCTAATCGCATTGGTGATTTCAGCAAGAAGGCCTGTTCTGTCGCTTGCCTCAATTTGCAAGTCGGAAAGATAAACCTGTTTTTGCTCGTCCGCCCATGTGCACTCAATTATCCTGTTTTTCATCTCATCGGTTAACGCCTCGGGGGCAATATTCACACAGTCCGCCCTGTGAACGGAAACCCCGCGGCCTTTTGTGATAAACCCGACGATTTCATCTCCGGGTACAGGGTTGCAGCAGCGGGAAAGCCTTACTAACACATTGTCCACGCCTTTTACCACGACGCCGCCGTGGTAATTTTTCTTTTTCTTTGGCTCTTGCACCTGCGGGACTTGTTCTTCCTGGGTTTTTGTGCTTTCCTTCCAAATTTCGCGTAGCCTTGTCACAACCTTGTGGGCGGTAAGCCCGCCGTATCCTATGGCGGCGTACATATCGTCAAGGTTGTTAAATCCATATCTTTTTAGAGCTGGCTCAAGGTATTCCGGCTTAAGGAGTGTCGCCGGGTTTAGGGCCTCGCGCTTACATTCCTTTTCAAAGGCGTCTTTTCCTTTTAAGATGTTTTCTTCGCGGTATTCCTTTTTAAACCACGCGTTTATCTTGTTTCTGGCCTGGCTGGTCTTTACAATTTTTAGCCAGTCCATGGAAGGCCCGTGGGTTGTGGCGGAAGTCAGAATTTCAACTATGTCGCCGTTTTGCAAGGTATAATCCAGCGGCACGATTTTTGAATTTACTTTTGCCCCTATCATGCGGTAGCCCACCGCGGAGTGAATCGCGAAGGCGAAATCCACAGGGGTGGCGCCGCTTGGAAGGTTTATGACGTCCCCTTTGGGGGTGAACACAAACACTTCGTCGGCAAAAAGGTCAATCTTTAACGTCTGCATGAATTCTTCCGTGTCGGTGACGTCTTTTTGAATTTCCAAAAGCTGCCTTACCCACGCAAGTTTTTGGTCAAGGTCGGTTTTTGAGGTTTTACCCTCTTTATATTTCCAATGGGCCGCAACCCCGTATTCTGCCACCTGGTGCATTTCCCATGTCCTGATTTGGATTTCAAAGGGCTGCCCGTCGGTGCCTATTACCGTTGTGTGAAGGGATTGGTACATATTGGGCTTTGGCATTGCTATATAGTCCTTAAACCTTCCCGGCATGGGTTTGTATAATTCATGGACTAATCCCAACACCGCGTAGCAGTCGTTTACCGTGTCCACGATAATTCTGACCGCGAACAAATCATATATTTCATCCAAGGTCTTATTTTGGGTGTACATTTTCCTGAAAATGCTGTAAAAATGTTTGGGCCGGCCTGAAATATTGGCCTTTATGTTGATTTCCGCAAGCTTTTTTTGTAAAACCTCAATAATGGACTCAATATACGCAAGCCTTTCCTTTTGCTTTTTATTTATACCTTCGGCGATTTCATAATAAGCCACGGAGTCCAAATATTTTAAGGAAAGGTCCTCAAGTTCCCACTTGATTTTAGAAATACCGAGCCTGTGGGCAAGGGGGGCATACACTTCCAGGGTTTCCCTTGCTTTTTCCAGTTGTTTTTCAGGAGGCATGCTTTTTAAGGTTCTCATATTGTGCAGCCTGTCGGCAAGCTTAATCAATATAACCCTGATATCCTTTGCCATGGCCAAAAACATTTTTCTCAAATTTTCAATCTGGGTTTCTTCCCTTGTGGTGTATTTGATATTGTCTAGCTTTGTTACCCCTTCCACAAGGTTTGCGATTTCCTCGCCGAACTCCTGCTTTATTTCCTCAAAGGAAACATTGGTGTCCTCAATTACGTCGTGCAAAAGCCCCGCCACAATGGATTCTGTGTCAAGCTCAATGTCGGCAAGGATATTGGCAACTTCCAAAGGGTGCACAATATAGGGTTCCCCGGAATTCCTCATTTGGTTTTTGTGGGCATTGCACGCCCATGTGAACGCTTTCTTCAAAAGCGCCACATCCGCCTGGGGATTATATTTTTGTATTTTTTCAATCAAGCCGTCAAAAGCACAATCCCAGTCCATAATCTACCTCCCGGAAACAACCTCAAAATCAGAAGAAATCTTTTTGTAGGTCTCGGTTTTCTTTAAGTCCACCTTCCCTTTGGTTTCCAATAAATTTATGATAATTAAGCCTTCTTCCTTTTTATAGTTTATAATTTTTGCCTCTTTGAAAATTTTTAGTATCGCTGAAAGTTTTTCTTCGCTGATTGTTTTATTTGTTACATATGAAATTCTCCTGTAAAGCGGCGCAAAGTAATCAGAAAAAACATTGTCCCTTGCCCTTGATTTTATATAGTAAAACACAGTTTTGAAATCGTCATAGTCGGGAATCACGCCGCTTCCGATTTTTTCTGACAGCTTTAAATCCTTCAAATGAAGCTGTATCCTGGTTTCACCGTTATATATGTTTACGCCAAGCGTGCCTGCGGCGTCAACGGTGTCCCCCGCAATAAATTTAGACTTCAATGAGCCCATGTTAAAGCCGATGATTTCAATTTTGTTGTGTTTTCCCTGGCACAACAGCTTTATGTGTTTTCCCCCGCTTAAAGTCCTTATGTCTAAAACTTTTAAACCCTTTAGCGCAAAAACGGGGACGGAATTGCCCATGCCGTATGGCTCAAGCCTTTGCAGCTCTTTTATGGTAACTAAATTTATATCTTCATCGGAAATTTCGGTGTCAATATAAACCTTTTTGGTCATATCCTCGCTTGTCAGGGTTAAATCGGCGTAGCGGTTAATTTCCCGGTCAAACTCCTCTAAATTTTCCTTTGCGATGGAAAGCCCCGCGGCTAAAGAATGGCCGCCGAATTTTACCAGCAGGTTGCTGCAGTGGGAAAGCCCCTCAAAAATGTTAAAAGATGAAATGGCCCTGCCTGAGCCCTTGCCGATATCTTCGTCTAGGGAAATTAAAATGCAGCTTTTATTGTATTTTTCCACCAACCTGCTTGCCACAATGCCGATAATCCCCTGATGCCAGCCTTCTTTTGATAAAATCAGCACCTTTTTGTTTTTATGGCCCATTTTTTTTATCATTTCATTGGCTTCTTCAATGATTTTTGCCTCTTCTTCCTGTCTTAATAAGTTTTCCCTGTCCAAGTATACTGCTAAAGAGTACGCTTTTTCATAGTCCTCTTCCAATAAAAGCTCAACGGCGGTTTTTGCAACCCCCATCCTTCCCGCCGCGTTAATGCGGGGGGAGAGGGTGAAGGAAATAAACACGGTGTCAATTTCTTTTTTGGTTTTTGACGCCACGTTTATTAACGCCTCAATGCCGGGGGATTTATTTTGGCGGATAAGCTTTAGCCCCCTTGCCACCATGGTCCTGTTTTCTCGGATTAGGGGCACAACGTCGGCAATGGTGCCTAAAGCCACCAAGTCCAGATATTTTTCATCGTCAAAATTTAAGCCAAGCTCTTCTTTTAACGCGCAAAAAAGCTTATACGCAACGCCGACTCCCGCCAGATGCTTGAAGGGATATCCGCAATCCTCCCGCTTTGGGTTTATGATGGCAATAGCGTCGGGGATTTCTTCTTTTAACTGGTGGTGATCGGTTATAATCAAATCAAGGCCGATTTCCTTGCAGTACTGCGCTTCCTCAACCGCTGTTACTCCTACATCCACGGTAACGACCAAATCGGTGCCTGATTCTTTGATTTTAAAAAGCGCCTCTTTATTTAAGCCATACCCCTCGTTTTGTCTTTGAGGGATATAGTATTCCACATTTGCGTTTATGCTTTTTAAAAAAGAGGTCAAAAGAGCGGTGGCAGTAATTCCGTCCACGTCATAATCGCCGTAAATTGTGATTTTTTCCCTCTTTTCTATTGCCGATTTTATACGGCCCACCGCCTTGTCCATGTCTTTTAGCAAAAAGGGGTCAAAAAGGGGGGCAATCTCACAATCCAGATACTCTTTTGCCAAAACAACATCTGTAATTCCTCTATTTATCATCACAGTAGCAGTAACAGGGGAAATTTTAAAAGCTTTAGATAGGACGTATAAAAAATTTTTGTCAATGTTTTCATCAAGGTAAATCCAAATGCTGTCCTCCATTACCATTCCCCCTTTAGTATCAATTAATAATTCATTATATCATATTTTAACATTCAATACAATGAGATATGGATTGAAAAAAACAAATTATTCCTGTCATAAGGCAAAAAAACGCGCCGTTTTATCTTTTCAAAACGGCGCTTTCAGCTTTCATAAATCTTTACCAAACCTATTTTGCTAAAATCATTTATTATTTCATGATTATCTTTTAAATCCGCCGCGAAAAAGCGGTTTCTCCCCTCGTTTTTCGCCTTATACAAAAGGGAGTCCACAAAGTGGATAAAGCCTTCTAATATAATGTCTTTGCCGGGCACCACACTTCCCACGCCGCAGCTTAAAGTAACGGTTTTATATACGCTTTTGCTGTGGGGGATGTTTAGTTCCTTTATTTGGGCAAACACTTTTTTGGCGATATTTACGGTTTCATCAAAACTTTTGCCATACAGAAGGCAGGAAAACTCCTCACCGCCGTAGCGCGCGGCAACCCCGTGTTCTGCTGACAAAATTTCACCGATATTTATGGCAACCTTCTTTAAGCACTCATCCCCCATAACGTGGCCGTAGGTGTCGTTATATTTTTTAAAATGGTCAATATCAAACATTAAAAGGGAAAAAGGTTCCTGGTTTAACACCGCCCTGTCCCAAAGCTTTTTTGCCTCATTGTCAAAATACCTTCGGTTATAAATTCCCGTAAGGCCGTCTATGGCGGAAAGTTGGGACAAAAAATCCCTGTGCCTTTTTAATTCCAAATGGTTTTTAACCCTGATTTTTACAATGGGCTCACTAAAGGGTTTGGTAATGTAGTCAATGGCGCCTGCTTCCAACCCTTTGCGCTCGTCTTCAGAATCCCCTAACGACGTTATGAAAATAATGGGAATGTTTTTAGTTATGTCATTGGATTTTAGGATTTTACAGACCTCATAACCGTCAAGCCCGCGCATAACCACATCTAAAATAATAATGTCGGGTTCATGACGCCATGCCGCCTCAATACCCTCTGTTCCCGAATATGCTTTTATTATTTCATAATCATTTTGAAGGATGTCTGCCAAAAGCCTGACTGTAAGAGGTGAGTCATCAATAATGAGCACTTTTTGCCTTTCTGCCATAATACCCCCACCTGCCGCAAACCATTGCAACAATTTTTCAACATTTCTATTTAATTCCTATGGGTAATTTATTTTATATCACACTTTTTGAATAATTGCAATATGTTTTCAATTTATGTATATTTTAACAATATTCTTCGTTTAATATTGAATAATTTGTCATATAAAGAAAAAAAGTGAAGCATTGCGCTTCACTTTTTATTTATAAATAACAGGAAGGGTTATTTAATAAATGATGGCAACTCATTTTCATAAAAATAATATTCTGAATCCCTAATAATTTTCCCTCCTTTTCTAAAGGTTATATAAATCCTTTTGTTGGTAGGTTCTTTTACATTATTATAATTGTAATAAACCCTGTTTTCATGAAGATCAAAAATTTCTTTTATGATTTTTTCAATTTCATCTTTGTCTTTTACAACGGTTTCCTTTGTTTCATTAGTTACCTGGTTGTAAATTTCATACCTTATTTCATCAATGCCTGTTAATTCCTGCATTACATTTTCCAACAGGCCTTTTTCTTCAAAATATTTATACAAGGGGTCGCTTTTGCTGTAAACATCCATTAGTGTGGTGCGGTGTTCTTTTATCCTGCCGGTTTTATTATCTTTTTTAAGGTGTTCAAAGCGGACTGAGATATAATTCCCCGACGGGTTCAATCCCACATCTTTATAGCTGTATCCCGCGATTTGTTCTTTTGCCGCAAAAATTATTTCCGAAATCAAAGTTGTGTTGTGCAAAGTATAGGATGAGCCATCATTGAGTGAAAGTGTAATCTCCGTAATGTATGACGGGTCAATATCCCGGTATACGGGATAGATATTTTTCTTGTATTCTTCGCTTTCCAAAAGGGGTTTTATGATTTCCAAATACTTTTCATAGTCAACCATATAACTTCTTGCCATCATCCTGCCGTTTTTTAAGATATAAATGATGGTATCATGCTTTGTGGTTTCATCTTCAGGGTCACGGTTTTTAATGATTTCCTTGTGGTAATTAATTATTGCCTCAATATTTTCGCGCCCCTCGATTTTAGTTTCCATATCCAATATGTCATAATCATATTTGCCCGCTTCTTTTATCCTGACGGTGTAAATTGAGTCATTGTAATAAATCCTTGCCACATCATCCGGCTTTGGAACCCTTTTTTCAAACCCGATAATGTCAAACTCAATAAACGCCACCACCAAAGCCATTGCTAAAACATAGCCTAAAAAGCCTTTGTAGGAATCAAAAACCTTAAAGCTTTTCCTAAGCATCATTTCAGCCGCCACATAGCCCAATAGCGCCCAAAGGATTAAGGAAACCCAGATGTAGCTGTCGCCCTTCATTTCCATAATGTACATGGTTCCAAAGGTGGAGACGCAAAATGTAAAGCCGTATTTAAAAATCTGGCGCATAAAGGGGAAGGTGATAATTTCCTGCGCCCATTCAAGTTTTCGGTACTTATACGCGATATAGCTTAACATGTAAAAAACAATAATCGCCAAAATGTAGCATGTAACTTCCACCCATGTAAACCTTCCCGTGTAAAATTCCGTAATTTTTACAAAGGGAAGCCATGAAAAGATGGACTCGTCAAAGTACGCCTCAAACCCGTAGAGAAAATAATCGCAAAAATATACGTATATAAGATAAAACGCAAAGGGGAGCAAATTAAATATGTATGTCAATATGCCCTGGGCAACGGAACTTCCTGAAAACATGCCCACAAACACGCATATCATATAGTTTAAAAATCCCATTAAAATTGAAAACCCAAGCCAATATAGGATGTCGCCTTGTTTAAACAAGAAAGAAAGACCGCTTACATTTTTAACATACAAAAGCGCAAGGGCGTTTAATAAAATTGGCGCGGAAAATAGCAAAAAGCCTGACAAAGTCATGTTAAACAGGATTTGTCCCCGGGTAAACGGCATGGAATGAATCATCGTGGCGGATTTGGTTGTCTGCAGATACCGCATAATAAATACCGCCAAAAAGATGGGGACTATATATAAAAGGGCAATGGTAAACATGGCTGTGTTTGAAAAAGCCCTTGATAAATCATAATTCCAGCTGTATTGCTGGATATAGTCGGGTTTTTTTAACATTAGCACCATAGGAAGCGTTACAAACTGAGTGGCAAAGTATAAAAAGGATATCCACCAGTATCTTTTTATCACGCTTGAAAACAAGCCCTTGTTAAATAATGACGTTTGTGATTTCATATCCCTTATCCCCCATTTCATAAATGAATACTTCTTCTAAAGAAAGCGGAATTATATCAAAAATTAAAGGATCGTGTTTTGACATAACTTCCCTTATTTTTTCCATTTCGCCTTTTATGATGAGCATATTAACGCTTCCAATTGACTGATGGTGCAAAACCTTAAGCTCGTTTGAAATTTCTTGCGGGAATTCCTGCCTGAATGCCACCTGGACTTTGTGAATGTCGCTTTTTACATCATCCAGCGCCTTTTCAATGATGATTTTTCCCCCGTGCAAAATCCCCACATGGTCGCAGATATCCTCAAGTTCCCTTAAATTGTGGCTGGATACCACGACGGTGGTATTTCGTTCGGTGATGTCCTGCACAATCAAATTCCAAACCTTTCTTCTCATAACCGGGTCAAGGCCGTCCACCGGCTCATCCAAAATTAACACATCGGGCATGGCGCAAATCCCAAGCCAGAAGGCCACCTGCTTTTGCATGCCTTTTGAAAGCTTTGATATTTTCTTTTTGGTGTCAATGGGAAAGACTTCTTTCAGCTTTAAAAAGCGCTCCATGTTAAATTTGGGGTAAACGTTTTTATAAAGCTTTACCATGTCCTCGGTGTTAAAGGTTTGGAAAAAGTATAAATCGTCGGGGATGAATATCATTCTCTTTTTAATTTGAGGGTTTTCATAGACGTTTTGCCCGTCAATCAGGCACTCCCCTTCTTCCTGCATAAAAACCCCGGATAAGTGTTTTAGCAGGGTGGTTTTTCCCGCTCCGTTTGGGCCTACCAACCCATACACCGCCCCTTTGGGCACATTCATTGACAAATTATCTAAAACAACGCTTTTTCCGTATCTTTTTGTAAGATTTGAAACTCTTATCATTTTTCTTCCTCCCCATGGTAGATATTTCTTACCATTAAGATCAGGCTTTCTTCTTCTTCGCCTAGCTCTTTTAGTGTTTTTGCGCTCTTTTCAAATTCCTTCTTAACTTCAAGCACCTTTAGCTTTGTTAGGTTATGGGCATGGCTTGTCACAAAACTCCCACGCCCCTTTACCGTGTGGATATATCCTTCGTTTTCCAAGTCCCGGTACGCTTTTTGTATGGTGTTTGGATTTATCGTAAGCATAACCGCCAGCTCCCTTACTGAAGGAATTTTTTCGTTTTCCTTTAATATGCCCCGCAGTATCATTTCTTTTATATTGTCTTTTATCTGCTCGTATATGGGGCGCCTGTCGCTAAAATCAAGCGTAAACACCTTCTTACCTCCTTTTTTGTATAAGTGTATGAAGTGTACTATCTGTATTATTTAATATAGTACACTATTGCTAAAAATATGTCAATATATTCTAAAAAAATTTTTAAAAATTTTTTTGAAAATTTTATGTAAACAGGTTGGTGTTTTTTGTATTAATTTGTCACCTAAAGTAGAAATTTTCATATTATATAAAAGAGATACAACAGGTGTTTTTTATTCATAAAATGGACAAAGCACAAAAGCCCTATATGGATTTAAATTCTCAAGAGGGAGGATAATATGGTAGCAAATATTGCTTTGCAGGTTGAAATGCTTGCCGGTACCGAGATATTAAATGACCAAAGAGTCGAATTTGATACTCTGGTTATCCAAAATGGCAATATTACTTTTGATAACACCACTGGAGTAATAACTATTAACGAGCCTGGAAGGTATACAATAAACTGGTTTGTAGCGGTACAATCCGTTTCAAGCAGCAAATTCCCTGTTTTTGAAATTGAAACCACGCCACCAACTGAGGTTGTTGCCGGAAATTCCCCGGTTAAAACAACCGAAGTCAGCGGATTTGCTATTATAGATGTACCCGCCGCAGGCACAGTGCTTGAATTAATAAATAGAAGCGGCGCAACCGTGTACTTGGCTCAAACAGTTCCCGTTAAGGCTTCATTAATGATACTAAGTGATGACGAAGCAGCGACAGGCCCGACTGGTGCAACTGGTGCAACAGGCCCAACAGGTCCGACAGGCGCCGACGGTGCTACTGGACCGACAGGTCCTACTGGTGCGGATGGCCCGACTGGTCCTACAGGCCCGACTGGCGCTGATGGTCCGACTGGTCCCACTGGCCCGACTGGTGCGGATGGCGCAACAGGCCCGACAGGCCCGACTGGTCCCACTGGTGCTGATGGTGCAACAGGTCCTACTGGTCCGACAGGTGCTGACGGTGCGACAGGCCCAACTGGCCCGACAGGCGCTGATGGTCCGACTGGTGCAACTGGTGCAACAGGTCCTACTGGCCCCACTGGTCCGACAGGCACTGATGGCGCAACAGGCCCGACAGGCCCGACTGGCCCCACTGGTGCGGATGGTGCAACAGGTCCTACTGGCCCCACTGGTGCTGATGGCGCAACTGGACCGACAGGTCCGACAGGTCCCACTGGTGCGGATGGCGCAACAGGCCCGACAGGTCCCACTGGCCCCACTGGTGCGGATGGCGCTACTGGCCCGACAGGTCCTACTGGTGCTGACGGCGCAACTGGCCCAACAGGTCCGACAGGCGCTGACGGTGCTACTGGCCCGACTGGCCCCACTGGTGCGGATGGTGCAACAGGTCCTACTGGTCCGACAGGTCCCACTGGTGCGGATGGCGCAACTGGTCCAACAGGCCCGACTGGTGCTGACGGTGCTACTGGCCCGACTGGTCCTACTGGCCCCACTGGTGCGGATGGTGCAACTGGTCCTACTGGTCCTACTGGTGCTGATGGTCCGACTGGTCCTACTGGCCCGACTGGCGCTGATGGTCCGACTGGTGCAACTGGTGCAACAGGTCCTACTGGCCCGACAGGTGCTGATGGTCCGACTGGTGCAACTGGTGCAACAGGTCCTACTGGCCCCACTGGTCCGACAGGCACTGATGGCGCAACAGGCCCGACAGGCCCGACTGGTCCCACTGGTGCGGATGGTGCAACAGGTCCTACTGGTCCGACAGGTCCCACTGGACCAACAGGTGCGGATGGCGCTACTGGACCGACTGGTCCTACTGGTGCGGATGGCCCGACTGGTCCTACTGGCCCGACTGGTGCTGACGGTGCTACTGGCCCGACAGGCCCGACTGGCCCCACTGGTGCTGATGGCGCAACTGGCCCGACTGGCCCGACTGGCCCCACTGGTGCTGACGGTGCTACTGGCCCGACAGGTCCTACTGGCCCCACTGGTGCTGATGGCGCAACTGGACCGACAGGTCCGACAGGTCCCACTGGTGCGGATGGCGCAACTGGTCCAACAGGCCCGACTGGTGCTGACGGTGCTACTGGCCCGACAGGTCCCACTGG